>TARA_R110002073_G_scaffold137440_1_pt1 | contig 31620 bp, 30 predicted proteins | sample TARA_R110002073 | Tara Oceans TARA_R110002073 (sample SAMEA4397174) | marine metagenome | biome: Polar Biome; feature: [DCM] deep chlorophyll maximum layer (ENVO:01000326); material: water (ENVO:00002006), including particulate matter (ENVO:01000060) such as... | depth 40 m | reverse complement strand
ACGGCGTCGCTCGACCTCTCCCGAAACTTCGTTTCGGGAGAGGTACGTCGTGTGTAAATCTGCCGAAAAGCGGCATCAAAAAACTGCACGACCGCTTCGGTGGAGAGGGGAGCCTGTTTGTTTTGCCGTCGCTATCCGCGAAGAAAAACTGAATGTCATCTCAGCCAGCCGTCCCCAAACTACTTGGGTGCCGCGACGGAAAGCTGTTGCAACGCTGCGATGATGTCATCCGGTTCGGCTCTCGTCCGGTAGTCCACATCGACAAATCGCCAAACGACCACACCGTCGTTGGACAGCACAAAGGTTGCCGGAATCGGCAGCACATCGCCGTTGCCATTGTTGATTTTGGTCAGCTCGAGACCACGGTCTTTTGTCATGTGATCCAGCAAGACGTCGGGGACCTTCCAGGCCACTCCATATTGCTCGGCGACACGAGCGTCTTGATCCGACAGGACAACGAATTCGAGTTCGTCCCGTTCGGTTTGCGACAGAGACTCGTCGGGCATCTGCGGGCTGATCGCAACCAACTCCGCACCGAGGTTTTGAATTTCCGGCAGACGTTGCTGCAAGGCTCTTAGTTGCAGGTTGCAGTACGGGCACCAACTGCCACGATAGAACGTGACCACAACCGGCCCGCGTTCCAGCAGGCTGGCGAGCGAAACCGTTTCGCCCTGCGCGTTTGGCAATTCGAAACCGGGTGCCTCTTCACCGACGGCGGTCGCGTTGCCACCTTCTTGAAATTCCTTGGCCTTCGCTAGCAAGTCATCGACCGACTGCATGAATTCAGGTTTCGCCTGCCGAGTCTTCTCGATCTGGGCATCCGTTTGTTGCTTGAGACTTGTCATGGCTGATCCTTGAGAAGGGTAGAATGCTTGAAAGATGAGCAATCAACCGGTCTCCCCGCCAACAACGTGCCAAAAGCAAACACCACTTTCACCCACTCACTTCACCCTTCTGGCAGAAGGTTCGACCGAACCGCAGGAAGGTCGAACGCCAACCAACCAAATCATCCACCTGGAAACCCGAAACGTCAGCGAGGAATCAGCACAGACCATCCCTCGCCAACCGGCTTGTCGATTTCGTCGTCAACAAGGTTTTAACGCATGTAAGATGGGCACTCTTGCCTTTTTGTACCCCACATCTCGAAACACCAAAGATTAGTGTCCGATCAGATTAGATTAGTGTTCCACCAGAGCGGTCATGGGAACACTAATCGCCGCTAATCGAACACTAATGATTCCTGGACAAGGATATTTGGCTTCAAACCGCTTGTATTCCCAACTCAAGCGGCTCCCAAAAGAGGTGGAATACAAAAAGGCACTCTTGCCCGTCAGAGTGGTTGACGTCGGCCAAGAAGGGCCAACCTACAGCAAAATTGACAAGCCGGAACGCGCCGACTTCGCGTTGCAACCCGCGGAGTATGACGCAGCCTTGAATAACCATTGACTGGGCCGTCGTGTCCACTCGACGTCAAATTCTTTTCGCCTTGTTGATGCCGCGGAAGGTGAATCGAACTGTCACCGCCATCGCTGCGATGGCGTAGCACACCGTCATCAGTTGGACTGGCTTTCTGGCGTTTGGCGGGCCCCAGTCATTCGCAATGATCATTGTTGCGACGAGAGCAATGAAGGCGAGTCCTGAGTAGCCGTAGTTTGCAATCAGTCGGTCGTTGCATCGTAAGCCTAGCAGCACCAGACTCAAAGAGGACGCGGCGAGGAGTGGGCCGCTGAAGAGGATCGTATCGACGCTCAAGAGCTGTGCGAGCAAGCCGATCGTGACGATGCCGCCCTGAATGCACGTGAGGATTGTGAGCCAAACGGTCGATGTTCGCGGGCGCACCGGGGCAACGCGATGACCGGCATCCTCGGTTTGTTTTGCCGGAGCGTACGGGTTTGCGTCCATGGTCGGATACCTGGTTCGAAGAGCGTCGCCGGGAACGTGCGAACGATTTTTACTTTTTGGCCAGCGACTTGAGTTTCTCGTTTGTATCGGTCTTCCGACGCGAACAAGCAACCACTCCCCAGTGGCAATCGTGTTTCCGTGGCGGTGACTACGGTCGTTTCTCGAGTGTGTAGTGCTTTGCTTCGGTGTCGAGTTCAAAATGGAATCCCGTCGATGTTCGCTTGGACGGCACGTCAGCCAGAGTCAACACATGAATCCCGTTTGAACGCTCGGCGATAACCCGGGCTCGGTCGAGGTCACCAGGGACCGCATAGAAGCTGAATCGTCCCTCGTGATCGGTCAGCTTTGGAGCCGATCGTGCAAAGAGTTCATCCACTTGAGTCTTGCGTGAATGGATCGTGACGAATGCTTCCTCAAGCGGTCTTCCGTCCACTCGAACGCGGCCGGTGACCTTGATTGCCTTGGCCAGTTTTAACGTGACCAGTTCGTCGAGATCGGTGTTTGGCGTGAGGACTTGGTAAGCCGAACCAAAACGCTGACAGCGATCGTTGAGCTCTCGATCGAATGCCTCGCGTTCGACCGGGTCCCTGGGGGCGTCGTCACACAGCTTCATGGCTTCTTCGGTCGTGAGCTCGACACGATGAGCTTCGAGCCCCGCCAATGACCAGTCCACGTCTCCAAGCGTCAATTCGCAGCGACCGTTCGCGTCTGTCGTTTGCGACGGCGTCAGTTCCATGGGGACTGGATAGTCCTTCCCGTTTTGTTGGACGGTTTTGAGATAGCGAGCCGCGACGGTTGCACCCTCGACCGGTTTGGCTTGTTCGTCGACGACCTGAATCGAGATACGCTGCCGATCATCAGCGAACACGCAGGTGGAAGTCGCAAACCAAAAAACGACCGAAGCAATGCAGGTGTTTTTGGCGATCATGAATAGGTCTCCGAAAGTGATCCAAAAAACATGTCAACTTCCATCCCACATACGCTTGTCGTCCAAGAGCACCGCCAAAGTGTTTTTCATTTGCTGGCGCGTCCTGCGGTCCTTTCCTTCACGACGATTTCCTATCTCTTCGCGTTCTTTCAATCGTACGTCAGTCGGTCGAGGCTGATCAAGCAGCGCGTTGGCGTTTCCACCACCGAATCGACGCGAGCAGCATCAGTCCAAGCACAAAGGCAGCAGGAATGGATTGCTGGACACGCTCGGTTGTGCTCAGCACTGGAGGCAGATTTCCACTTGCACCACCTTTGGCATCACCCCAAGTAATCCCAAGCGACACGACGCAGAACATCGTAATGATGGCAAACACGCACATTAGAAGTGCGACGCGGATCGCTTCGGGCCACGGCATCGACGGCGGAACCGGCTTCGTTTCGCGCGGCGGATCGTCATGTGGCTTTGGTGGCTGGTATGGATTGTCGATTGGGCTCTCGTGTGTCGCGGAACGTTGCGGTTCATTCGGCCGGCGGGACAGATCTTCCATTGCTAAAACGCCTGACTCGCCGACTCGGGGGCATCCCATGGTTCGTCACCTTGTCCGAGCGCATTCGTCCAAGCCGCCATCGATTCCGGAGTGTAGCCGACAGCAACTGTCGTGTAGGCCCGCGCGTTGCCGGAATTGTCGCGGTGAAGGGGAGGAAGATCAATCAGAATCAGTTCGCGATCACCAAAGAAAAGTCCGCCCGCTTTTCGGCTCGCATATTTCATTTGCCATGCTCGGCCACGTCGGAAATGGCAGGCTTCAACGGTGGATTCGATGGTCTCTCCGTGCCAACGGACGGTGATTCGGTCGCCAGCGATCTCAACGGTTGGAAGTTTCGATGGCGACCATGCGTTGAAGGTGAACCGACCGACGAAGTGCATGAGAAGAAACCAAGACAACAGCAATGTGATGCCCGTCGTGCAAATGACGGCCAACTGCAGGGACGATGAGCCGTTGCGGAATGGCAGCCAACTGATCGTAATGCCAAGGGGGATCCAAAGCAGCGTGATCCCACCTATCACCAGACGATTCCAAAAGACGGCGGTGTTTCGCCACTGCCGGATGAATCGATCGGGGATACGTTCAACGAGAATCGGCTGCTCCATTGCTGTTTGCCTGCGTTGCATGCTCGAACCAACGGGGGACTGAGCGGAAAACAAGTGGCATAGGCTTCCAGCCTGTGTTCTGCGCAATCACAGGCTGGAAGCCTATGCCACTATTTCATACCGAAACCTATTCTTGGCTCGTTGCATAGGTATCGGCGGGGATTGGGCATCGACGGGGCGTGTCAAAAACGTGGCCTGTCGCCAAAACGTTTGAGGTGCGATTCTGGGTTTCGGCAGGGCTACTCTTTTTGCGTCACAGTCGCGTGTGGCGGAAGCAACCTCAGCAACGCGATTCGGGCGTTGAGTGTGTCTGCACGTGCGGCCAACAAGACTTGCCTCTCGCAAGTCCTTTGCGCGAAACTGGCGACCCGGTATTGCTCCATGCGAAGTCGATTCTTGATGATCTGTCTGAGCGTCGCGATTCGTTTCGATTTGGTCGCGGAGCTTTCCAGCCGTGCGTTCAGCAGGTCGTGTTCGGCATTCAACACGTCATCCAGCGACGCTTCGCCGTTTTCGTAGCTGGCCGTGAGTTGTTCGAACCGCTCTTGCAGAATCTCGTCCCTTTCGGATTCAAGTTCGCGTATTCGATCCTCAGCCGTTCTCGCTGGAGCTGGTTTGACGGTGTCGTCAGCAACCAAAGCGGATGCGAAGGAGATCGCGCAGAACACGACCAAAGCTGCAAACAGAAATTTTCGCGATGTCATTTGGTGTTCCATTGGGCTGGACCAATCAGTGAAAGAATTGGAGGGGATCATCGGATGGCGAAGAAGATTGAACAGCAATGCTCCGGTGCAGGACTGGGTTACTCTCGAGAGTCTGAGTCACAACAGTCGTTGTCGGACGGGAAGACTGGCGTGTCAGGCAGGCGTCGCACGCGGCGATCAAAAACACTCGCGATCGCGATACGAAACAAAAGCAACATGACGCCAATCATTGGAATCACGATCCAGTTGAAAATTGGAATGTAGTTGAACCGGATGACCGCGATTGAGATCGCGACGTATGCCGTCAGCCACAGGAGCGTTGAGATGCGAAACCGTCTGGCATCTCGCATCGCCCGGCGAATGATGCGTTGGTCGAACGTATCTTGAAACCCGGCGACCGTGTCCCGATGCGCAAAGGTCAGCGACAGAGCGAGCAAGCCAGCGATGGTGGCGGCAGCGAGCGTTATGGCGTATGCGTTCCAGATGGCTCGATCCAGTGTGCAGTTGTGTGTTTCGTTTCAGGTCACTTGAGTCGGATGTCGGTGCCGATCACCCGGCGGGGATGAAGGACTGTCCAATTGTGAAACCACGTGGGCACGGCGCTGGGACGTGAAAGGGGCCGTGCAATCGCGAGTCACTTGCGTACGGCGTTGAGCTTCATCCTACCAAGACACGCGTTCTGCAGGTGGTTGTACCCAGCACCTTCCAGCGTCATCGATAGCGGGCGTTTGACTGTTTTGTCGGTGATTGCAACCCTCAAGTCAGTCGAATCGCGGTAAACGTAAAGTTCGCCCAGAAAACCAGTTTCGACTTTGAGCCCGTTGGGATACGTGACGCGTGAGTCCACGATTTGACCATCGGCGTCGCGAATGGTGAGTCGTGCGGCGACGTGTTTCCAGGCGACGTTCTTTGGGTCGTAGGCGTATAGATGGATGCCACGTTCGGCGATCAGTTGAACAGTGAAGTTCGTCACCGACTCGGGGCATGATTCGACAATGCGAATCAGCAGGTCGGCGTTGGTCGTGGGCTCGTTTGAGAGAACCGGGGCTGACGCCCGTCGGCTGATTTGTGGGGTGTTTTTGGTTGGATCGCAAGGTGGGGACTGGCCTACGGGGTTGTTGCGTTGGTGGGTGCGTAGGCCATGTTCTACATGGCGGCTGTGATGGTGGTTTGGGGCGGTGGGGAGGCTTGTTGGTTGGGGCAGTTCTCTCGTCTTATTGGCCGGTCGGCGTTGGTCGTGGTTTTGTTAGTGAGAACCGGGGCTAACGCCCGTCGGCTGATTTGAGGGGATTGTTGGTTGGATTGCCAGGCGGAACCTGGCCTACGGGGTTGTTGTGTTGGTGGGTGCGTAGGCCATGTTTTACATGGCGGTTGTGATGGTGGCTTGGGGCGGTGGGAAATTGTTGGGCGTATGTCATCTTGGAAGGGCGTGGAAGACTCGTCATCCTAGGAGGACGAATGCTCGGCGTTCGATTTCATCTTTTGAACCATCTGCCCCTTTTGACCCAGCGACGCATCCATGTCCTACGACGCACGCATTGACGAATTGAAACTGGAATTGCCACCGGCCCCGAAGCCCATGGGGGTTTACAAGCCGATCGTGCAAGTTGGCAACATGGTGTATTTGTCAGGGCACGGGCCGCTGAAAAGCGACAAAACGTTGATCACCGGTCGTCTCGGTTTGGACATGGATGTGGAAGTCGGCTATGACGCCGCTCGCCAAACCGGTTTAGGCATGCTCGCCACGCTCCGCAATCACCTGGGATCACTCGACAAGGTTTCTCGTTTGGTGAAGTTGTTGGGGTTGGTGCGGTGCACCGAATCCTTTGACGCTCAGCCCGCCGTGATCAACGGATGCAGCGAATTGTTTCGCGACGTCTTTGGCGAAGAAGCGGGCGTGGCCGCTCGGAGTGCTTTGGGAACCAACGCTTTGCCAGGCGGAATCGCGGTCGAAATCGAAGCGATTTTCGAAATCAAAGAGTGATTCGGGTCGTTTTGCCCGAATTGCATAGTCGCGGTTTCACCCGAATCTCCAAGACGCGGGGGTTCGGTGGCGTTACGATTCGGGCATGAACACAACCACTCTGCCCGAATTGACGTCCGCTCCTCAACCCATCCGCAATCGCAAGATCACCGGCATGTCGGCGATCCTGCTGCCGATGACCTCCGGCGGCGAAATTGATTGGAACGGTTTTGAGTCTCATGTCGTGTCGACGCTCGACGCGGGACTGACACCGGCCATCAACATGGACACCGGCTACGCGAATTTGATCTCGGATGAGATTCGCGAAGAAGCTCTGGTTCGAACCTCGGCGATCGCGAAGGACCGAGCTTATCTCGGTGGCGTGTTTGTCGGTGACCGATCCGGTGATGATTTCGACAGCGACGCTTACCGCCGCGGCATAGAACAAGTCCAACGTCACGATGGAACACCGATTTTGTTCCAGTCGTTTGGTTTGACCGGCGGCGACGACGACTCCATCTTCGATTCCTATTCGCAGCTCGCGTCCGAATGCGAACAGTTCTACGCGTTTGAGCTGGGGACGATGTTTGCTCCCTTCGGCAAGATTTACTCGCTGTCGCTGTATGAGCGATTGATGGGAATCGGCAACTGCCTGGGAGCGAAGCATTCATCGCTTGATCGCATCTTGGAATGGCAACGTTTGGAGCTTCGCAACCGAGTCCGCCCGGACTTCAAGGTTCTGACCGGAAACGACCTGGCGATCGACATGGTGATGTACGGCAGCGATTACTTGCTGGGGTTGTCGACTTTCTGCCCAGCCGAGTTCGCACTGCGTGATTCGATGTGGGAAAAGGATGACCCGCGGTTCTATGGCTTGAACGATTTGTTGCAGTACCTCGGTGCATTCGCGTTCCGTGCTCCCGTTCCCGCCTACAAACATTCAGCCGCGATGTTCTTGCACTCGCGTGGCAAGATCGCCAGCGATCAAACATTCCCCGGCAGTCCCGAACGTCCGGCCAGTGATCAAGCGATCTTGGATTTGATTTCGCAAGATTTGGCGGCGTACTTGTGAGCGTTGCCTGACGTCTCTCGAGGACGGTTCACGTTTTCGAGAAGAGCGAACAGCGAGCATCACCAATTTGTTGCGGCGAGAACCGCGGCGAATGCGATGTGGCTGAATCGACTAGCGGCCTTTTTGCTCAAGCAAAAAATCGCACGCAAGATCGCACGGACGACCGACACTTTTTCTATCACCTTTTCCCTGATTGATTCATTGCCATGGCCTATCCACGCGTCGCGTCGTTGAAGACCCACGATGACTTTGTTTCGCACTTGCGAGACAGCGACATCGAAATGCCATCCGATGCGGAAGTGGAATCTGGCGACGCATCGCCGTTGGCGCAATCGTTCGAGGTCCACGGCCAAACCGTTGGGAATCGGTGGAGCATTTTGCCGATGGAAGGTTGGGATGGGACCACCGATGGGTTGCCGACTGATTTGACACGGCGTCGTTGGCGTAACTTTGGGCTCAGTGGAGCCAAATTGATTTGGGGCGGTGAAGCGGTTGCGGTTCGGCATGATGGACGAGCCAACCCGAATCAGTTGCTGCTGACGGATAAAAACCTTTCCGCGATTGAATCCTTGCGTCAGGAGTTGGTCGACGAGCACGAATCGCACTTTGGACGCAGCGATGATTTGCTGGTCGGTTTGCAACTGACTCACTCGGGCCGTTTTTCACGACCGAATATCAAATCTTTGACCGAGCCGCGTACGGTTCAGCGAAACGTGGTTCTGGATCGCCGAGTCAAGATCACGGACGACTCCGCGATTTTCACCGACGATGAGTTGTCGACGTTGATCGATGATTTCATCGCGGCAGCGGTGCGAGCGGAAAAGGCCGGGTATCGATTCGTCGATGTCAAACACTGCCACGGGTACTTGGGGCATGAGTTGCTGGCGGGACGCGAACGAACTGGCAAGTTCGGCGGTAGCTTTGAGAACCGAACGCGTTTCTTGCGTGACATTGTTTCAGGAATCGAAGCGGCCACGAACGATCTGAAGATTGGTGTGCGTTTGAGTCTGTTTGACTTCCTGCCGTTTCATCCCGGTGCCGACCGCGTGGGTGAGCCTGAACCCGGCGGCGAACCAAACAAGGTGTTCGGTGGTGGCGAAGACGGATTGACGATCGACATGACGGAGACGTCGAAGTTGGTTGATTTGATGCACGAGATCGGCATTCGAATGATCTGCACCACGGCGGGCAGTCCGTACACGAACCCTCACATTCAACGTCCCGCTTATTTTCCGCCGAGCGACGGATACACACCGCCGGAGGATCCGTTGGCGGGTGTCGCTCGGCAAATAGCGGCCGTTGCCGAAATGAAAAAGAAGCATCCGGAGATGATCTTCATTGGTTCGGGTTACACCTATCTGCAAGATTACTTGCCCAACGTCGCGCAGGCCGTTGTGAAGGCCGGGATGGCGGACTCGATTGGTTTGGGACGCATGGTGTTGTCGTATCCCGACCTGCCCGCGGATGTGACTGCCGGAACGGTGTGGCAACGCAAGAAGGTCTGCCGCACGTTCAGCGATTGCACGACTGCCCCACGAAACGGGATCATCAGCGGTTGCTACCCGTTGGATCCGTTTTATAAAAAACGCGACGAACGCAAGCAGCTGAATGATCTGAAGAAGGCACTTCAGGCGTAGAGGTCGTGCAGTTTTTAGATGCCGTGCTTGCAAGGTTGAAATCACCCTCCTGAACGGAGTTGGCGAGGGTCGGAATGCGAGTGTTCAGCGAGAATTCCGGGGAGGAGAATGCTCGCCTTTTCTAATGCTCGGCCCTCACCCTCGCGTACGCCTGAACGGCGTCGCTCGACCTCTCCCCAAACTTCGTTTCGTGAGAGGTGCGTTGTGTGTTAATCTGCCGAAAAGCGGCATCAGAAAACTGCACGACCTCCGCAGGCGGCGGGGGCGTAGTGGATGAGGCCACGAATCCTTGAGTGATCGACGTGGTGGACGAGGCCACGAGTCCTGCGGTTGGGACTCGTTGCCTCGTCCACTACGAAGAGTTGTCCACCACGGATTTTTTTCTGCGTGGGTTTGCGAAACGCTACTCTGTTGGGGCCGATTCGATGGCCAGCATTTCGCCCTCCAACCCGCTGTGATCGACAACGCCGATGAATGAGAATTCCGATCCGCGTCCGTTGCCAAGCCGTCGCGGGCGATTTTCTCTTCGGCAACTGTTGCTCGCGATCACGATGATTGCTTTGGTTTTGGGCAACGTCGTGTCGATCCTCCGCTTGCGAAAGGCGGAGTCTGCGCTGGCGGCTCTGCGATCGGAATCGGGGTATTTGTCGCCCACCGAGGATGATTCCGTCGCCGCTATCCGGGCTCCGTCGGAGCTTCCGCTGAACTACGTTTTTCGAGTTCGTGTTCCCGAAGGCACGCAATTCGACTACCGGTTGGCCTACAGCACTTGGTTGCCGAAGGGAAAAACGCAGCCCGATTGGTACTCGATGATTGCGATTCGGCCCGGTGAATCGTTGGTCACCGTCCGGATTGCGGAAGATCCCCGCGACGAGCGTTGGAAAATCTCTACACTGGTGCGAGATTCCGGCGGGGTGCGGCGGATGGGCACCACGTTGCCCGAGGCTCACACGGCGATCTTCCGAGCGTCGCACGATGTCATATCGACCGGCGTGGCGGGTTCCATGGTCACATTGCCGTTGGGCCAGCCCTTGCGGATACTGGACGATCGATGGCTGGTCGGCGACGAATCACTGTTGCTGTCCGGTGACAAACCCGTCAACACAGACCAAATCGGTGTCTACGCCGAACTGCAGCCCATCGCACGTTGATCGCTGCAACACACACATCTTCACCCGATACACCCAAGCTTTTCGCGAGACCAAAGACCCCAGCCATGGCAAAGGATTTTTTGAAGGGAGCCGCCGACGAATACGACGTGGTCGTGATCGGCAGCGGATTGGCTGGCATGACCTCGGCCAACATTCTCGGCCGTGCCGGACACCGAGTGTTGCTGTTGGAACAGCACTACAAGCTTGGCGGTTTGGCAACCTGGTTCTTGCGTCCTGGCGGGCACACGTTTGACGTCTCGCTTCACGGATTCCCGCACGGCATGATCAAGTCGTGCCGTCGGTACTGGAGTCGCGACATCGCCGACCGAATTGTTCAGCTGAAAAACATTCGTTTTGACAACCCGCAGTTCTCGTTGACGACGACGTTCAACCGAGAAGACTTCACGAAGTTGTTGACGACGAAGTTCGGCATCGAGCACGGCACGGTCAACGAATTCTTTGACACCGCTCGAGGAATGAATTTCTATGACGATCAAGCGACGACGACACGTCAATTGTTTGATCGTTTCTTTCCCGGTCGCGACGACGTGGTGCGGTTGTTGATGGAGCCGATCACGTATGCCAACGGATCGACGTTGGAAGATCCCGCGATCACGTACGGGATTGTATTCAGCAACTTTATGAGCAAAGGCGTGTTCATCTATGAAGGCGGCACCGATGACTTGGTCGCTCGGATGAAGAAGGAGTTGGAATCCAACGGCGTCGACATTCGCATCAATTGTCCCGTCGAGGAAATCGAAGTAGCCGATTCTCCGATCCAAGGCACGCGGGTTTCGGGTGTGAAGGTGCGAGGTCGATCGATCAAGTGTCGCGCGGTTGTCAGCAACGCAAATTTGCGAACGACGGTGCTGAAGATGCTGGGACCGGAAAAACTCGACAAGAAGTTTGTGGAAGAAACCGAGGCGGTGCGACTGAACAACAGCAGCACGCAGGTGTACATGGCATTGAAGCCGGGTGAAGAAATTGATGAGTCGAGCGGCGATTTGTTCTTCACCAGCACGGCGAAAGAGTTCCGGACGGATTTGCTGCTCAGCCGCGACATCACTTCGCGAACATTCAGTTTCTATTACCCTCGAACACGGCCGCACAAAAAGGAACGCTACGCGATCGTCAGTAGTACCAATGCGAACTGGTCGGACTGGGCGAATTTGAGCGAAGAGGAATACGAAGCCAGCAAAGCGGACTTGGTTGAAACAACCATCGACGCGCTCGAAAAATACATTCCCGGAGTGCGGAACAAGATTGATCGTGCCGAAGCGGCGACGCCCAAGACGTTTCATCACTACACCCAACATGAAATGGGCGCAAGTTTCGGGACCAAGTTCGAAGGTCTCGGGGTCAGTCGAGCGTTGCCGCAACAGATCAAGGGCATGTATCACGCGGGCAGCGTCGGCATCATCATGAGCGGCTGGTTGGGAGCGATCAATTACGGTGTCATTGTCAGCAACGAAGTCGATCAAAACTTGGTTGCTGAGTCGACGCCGGTATGATCGAAGTCAGCCAGTTCACGAAGTGCTACGACGACTTCACCGCGGTGAACTCCATTTCGTTTGATGTTCCCGCCGGACGAGTCGCGGCATTGGTGGGACCCAACGGAGCTGGCAAGACAACGACCATTCGAACACTGTGCGGGATCCTTTCGCCGACGGCCGGCGATCTGCACGTCGCGGGCGCGTCATTGAATGACGATCCATTGGCGGTGAAGCGACGGACCGCCTACGTGCCGGATGACCCGCCGCTGTTTGATTCGATGACGGTTGATGATCATTTGCGTTTCATTGCGTCGGCGTATCGGCTGACTGATTGGGAGCCGCTCGCGGAAGAGCTCTGCGGCCAATTTGAATTGACGGAAAAACGCGAAACGATCGCTTCGGGTTTGTCTCGCGGAATGAGGCAAAAGGTTGCGATCGTTTGTGCTTATCTGCGGCAACCCAGCGTGCTGTTGCTGGACGAACCGATGACGGGATTGGACCCGCCGAGTATTCGCCGGTTCAAACAAACCGTTCGCGAACAAGCCGACCGGGGCGCGACGGTTTTGGTCAGTTCGCACTTGTTGTCATTGGTCGATGACATCTGCGATCACTTGGTTCTGATGCGTCGCGGCGAGGTGTTGTTTCATGGGCCGCTGGAACAGGCTCGGCAAGAATTTGGTGGCGATTCGCACTCGCTGGAGGAAGTCTTTTTCCGTTTGACGTCGGAAGATTCGGATTTCGAAGACTCGATTTCCGAAGATTCGATGTCGGAAGAGGAGTCCGCCTGATGAGCGGGCGGCCTTCGATCATCGATCCTGCGTTGACGCGATTGACCGGGGTGCTTTTGAAGACCGCCTTTCGGCAATTGTTCCGGCATTTGAAGAGTCCATCGGGAGCCTTCGTCGGATTGTTGGTCTTGGGCACCGTCGGCATGGGTTTGATGCCGATGATCGTGGCGACCTACACCGGGTCGCTGGACCAAATCAAGATGTACTCGACCGTCACGTCAACGATTCCGTTGATGATGCTGGTGATCGTCGCCATGGCAATTTACTTTGACATTGGACAACAGATCACAGAGCTTCGTCCGCCCGAGTTGCAGTTTGTCTTGGCGGGGCCGTTCACCAACCATCAAATCCTTTCCTATCGGTTGATGACACTGGCGCTCACGTGGGTGGTCAGCAGCAGCTTGATGTCAATCTTTGCTCTGCCCAGTGCCGGGAGTTATCTGTCCGCGGTCTTGGCGATCTACACCGGAGGAATGACGGTTACGGCGCTGACGACATTGCACGCGTTTAGCAAACCGCTGTTGGCGTCTTGGGTGCGAACGTTGATCGCATCGGCTCTGTTGGGTTCGGTCGCTTTGTTGTTGATTTCATCATTGCCTCTCGGGATGAGCGACAGCGGGTTCTCTTGGCAAACTTGGTTGCTGTCGTGTCAGTCGTCGCCGATCGGATCGATCATGACGCTGCCGTTCGTGCCGTTCGCGAACTTGATGCAGTCACCCATCGGTCTTTCGATGCTGGGTTGGCTGGGCGTGTGCGTCGCGATTTTGGTTTCGGCTTTTGGGCTGTGCTATTCGATCAACGTCGGATTCGCCGAGTTGGCCGTCGAGGGTGTTTCGCGAAAGCAGGTTCGGATCCAGCGAATGCGTTCGGGCCAATTTGGCCGGATTAGAAAGAAAGAACATCGTTCCGCTTGGAAGCTGTTTGATTTTCCGTGGTGGGGCGGGATTGGACCGGTGGCGTGGCACCAAGTCACCTTTGCCATTCGTCGCAACGGAACGTTGTTGGTTGGCTTGTGGGGCATCGCGGTGGTAGCAGGTTTGGGGCTGATGGTTTTTCAGTTCTTTCGCCCGGGGACGATCCACGCCAACTTTCGCGAATTTGCGATGCCGATCGCGATGGCGGCGTCGACCTACTTGGGGTTCCTGCTGACGATGAGCCAGCCGATTGGATTGGCGATGACGCCGAAGTCGTTGACTTGGTTTCGGATGTTGCCGTGTCGCCCGATCGCGATCGTTGTCGGGATGTTGGCGGGGCACGTGGTGGTGTTGGTTTCGATCCGGATCGCGTTTGCGGTGATCGCCGGGTTCGTCACAACGCGTGGCTTGGGCGAGGGAGCCGGCGTTTTCGTCGCCGGGGTGAGTTTGGACATTGCGTATGGATCGGCGATCAATTTGGTGACCGCCGCGACGGTTTTGAGAGCGATGCCCACCGGGACTCCCGATGTGCTGCAGGGCGGCCGAACGATGCTCTATATGTTCGTGTTGATGCTGGCCTTGTTGCCGTCGCTGATTGTGGCAGCGATCGCGGGGGGAGTGGCGGCGGTGGTGAGCGACAAGGATTGGCTGTTGATCGCACTCGCGGCGGCGGCCGGATCGTTGCTGTGCCAACCCGTGATTTGGTGGATCACGTCGGTGTTTTTTCGCGATCGCGAGCTTTTTCAAGCCGATTGACCGGCAAAACCGGGCATTTGCGACTGTTCGCGAGTTTCTTTCTGGCTGGCCCGGCCGGCGAAAACACTGGCCCTACAGAAATTGGGTTCAAAACGATACAACAAGGCCCTGGAAACCAACCTCAGGTTTCTTCGGCGGAACACGTTTGTCCAATCGCGACGGGCACCTCAATCAACCATGGCCAGAATCGGAATTTTCTTCGGACTGGTCCTGTGTGGACTGACGGTGGCGGCGCTCAGCGTGACAACGGCGAAGAGCTACACGCAGTTTGTTCCGATGATGTTTGGCATTCCGCTGTTGTTCCTGGGGGTGGTGGGTTTGAACCCGCATCGCCGAATGAGTGCGACCGTCGTCGCGTTGACGCTCGGGTTGCTCGGATTTGCATGCGGTGCGATTCGGTTTGTCGTTTTGATGGTCGATCGGGCGTCGGGTGAGATCATCAATCCGTTGTCGTTGCGATTGGTCGTGGCGATGACAATTGTTTGTTTGATCTTTGCTTTGACCGCGATGATATGGGTTCGCAAAAGGCGAGAACGATTGAGCCAGCAATTGAACCTGGATCAGCCGAGCGATGATTCGGCACCGAAGCCTGACGACGACCCGACATTGGCTGTTCCTGACGCATCGGTTTCTGGCAAAACGGAGTCCGACCCAGTCTCCACCAAGACATCCACTCCAGCGAATCCATACCAGTCACCTCGCGTGATTGAAAACTCAACGGAGACGCGTTAGCCGAGATTCGCACCGTGATTTCTCGAGAGTCTGCTTTCGCCGCTTTGAATTCCCACGTTCCTTGATTTCATCCCCCACCTGAATCAGCTACATGAGTGCCACTTCGTCGGCCCAACCGGTCTTGATCTACGACACGACCTTGCGAGACGGCTCGCAAGGCGAAGGCGTTAGTTTTTCGCTGCAAGACAAACTCAACATTGCGATTCGGTTGGCAGAAATTGGCATCGAATTCATCGAAGGCGGTTACCCGCTGAGCAACGAGAAAGACGTCGCGTTCTTTGAACAAATTCGCAAACACGATCTGGGGAAATCTAAGGTCTGTGCTTTCGGCATGACTCGGCGACGTTCGATGAAGGCGGAAGAGGATCCCGGAATGAAGGCCCTCGTTGCTGCCAAAACACCTTGTTGCACCTTGGTCGGCAAGACATGGGATTTCCACGTCACGGAAGTTTTGCGAGCCACTTTGGATGAGAACCTCGCCATGATCGGCGAGTCCGCTGAGTTTTTGGCCGGCCACAGCGAGCTGATCTACGACGCGGAACATTTCTTTGATGGTTACAACGCGAACCCCGAGTACGCGATCAAGACGCTGCAAGCCGCAGCGGCATCGGGTGCCAAATGGTTGGCTCTTTGCGATACCAACGGCGGCACGTTGCCGGAACGCGTTGCCGAAGTGACCCGGATCGCGAAAGAAGCGATGGCTTCATACGACGTCGGCATTGGTATCCACTGTCACAACGATTGTGAGCTCGCCGTCGCGAACTCGTTGGCCGCCGTCGACGTGGGTGCGACTCAGGTGCAAGGAACGATCAATGGGATCGGTGAACGATGCGGCAACGTGGACTTGATCGCGGTGATCGCAAACTTGGCACTTAAAAAACAGAACACGACGGTTCTCGACGGACGACCTTTGCAGCAACTGACTGAGCTGTCTCGGTTCGTTTATGAGACCGCCAATTTGCAGTGGCGAAATAACCAACCGTTTGTTGGTCAAAGTGCGTTTGCTCACAAAGGCGGCATGCACGTTCACGCGATCAACAAGGCCGCCAGCACTTACGAGCACATCGATCCGACCTTGGTTGGCAATGAACGTCGTATCTTGGTCAGCGAGTTGTCCGGTCGCAGCAACATCGAAGCGATCGCGGGCAAGTACAACGTTGGCGACGACAAGGAATTGCAGAACAAGATTTTGGCCGAGGTCGTGCGACTCGAAAATCAGGGGTACCAGTTCGAGTCCGCTACGGCATCGTTCGATCTACTGATTCGTCGCGTGTCGGGCAAGTTTCGACCGCACTTTGAAACGATCAAGTATCGGGTTGTGGCGGGCGATCGTGATGTGAAGAGCCAGGTTGCCTTCGCCGAAGCGATCATCAAGCTGCAGGTCGGTGACACGTTGTGGTTTGACGCCGCGGAGGGTCACGGACCGGTCAACGCTCTTGATGCGGGTTTGCGGAAGGCGTTGGCGGGGGCTTATCCCGTGCTCAGCGAAATCTCGCTGATTGACTACAAAGTTCGGGTGGTGGATTCCGGCAGCGGAACGGCCGCATCGATTCGGGTCAACATTGAGAGCACCGATGGCAAGGAGACTTGGGGAACGATCGGTGTCAGTGACAACATCATCGAAGCCAGTTGGCAAGCCTTGGTCGATAGCGTCGAGTACAAATTGCACCGAAGCGAAGCTTGATTCGCCGAACCGACCAAGTCATTTGACAGTCATGATTCCAGCGGCGTGACCAGGATGTTCGCCGCCAATTCAAATCACCTCCGTTGACGTTTGTTTTCATGTCCGAAATTCCAACTCGATTCGAACACGCCGAAGAAGCCGACAAGATTGCTCAGGCGTGGACCGATGCCAAGTGTTCTCACGCTGATCCGGAATCCAGCAAGCCGCCGTTTTCGGTCGTGATCCCGCCGCCGAACGTGACCGGTGCGTTGCACTTGGGACACGGGCTGAACAACACGTTGCAAGACATCGTGGTTCGTCGCAAACGCATGCAAGGTTTTGAAACGCTCTGGATGCCGGGGACTGACCACGCTGGCATCGCGACCCAAGCGGTGGTGGAACGTCGACTGAAGGAACAGGAAAACAAGACGCGGCACGACCTGGGTCGCGAAGCGTTGGTGGATCGCATTTGGCAGTGGAAGGATCAGTACGAAGAACGGATCATCGGCCAGCTCAAACGAATGGGCACCAGTTGCGATTGGGAACGATTGCGATTCACGCTCGATCCGATTTGTGCCGCTGCCGTACGGGCGACGTTCTTTGACTTGTTCGGCAAACGACGGATCTACCGCGGCAAACGGTTGGTGAACTGGGATACATTCCTGCAGACCGCGGTCAGTGACGATGAAGTGTTCAACCAGACCAAGAAAGGTCACTTCTATCACTTCCGGTACCCAGTGATTGATCCGAAGCCGGGTGAGCCCGAGTTCGTGACAATCGCGACCACGCGTCCTGAAACGATGTTGGGCGATACCGCGGTGGCGGTGCACCCCGATCCAGCCGCCGCGCTCGATGCGGTGGAAGCCGGCCTTCGCGAAAAGCTAAGTGACGCGAATGAAAAAGAAGCCGCGGATCTGAACAAACAAATCGAAGCGTTGCAAAAGCGCCGCGAAGAGCGATTGCCGGAATTGATCCAGCTGCGCGACATGGCGGCTGATGGCCGCAAGTTGATGTTGCCGCTCGTTGATCGCGAAATTGATCTGGTGGCGGACGAATGGGCCAAACCCGAGATGGGAAGTGGCTGCGTGAAGATCACACCGGCTCATGATCCAAACGATTATGAGGTTGGGATTCGCCAAGATTTGCCAATGATCAACATCCTGAATTCGGATGGAACACTGAATGGCGATGGCGGCTCGTTCGCAGGATTGACGATTCCGAAGGCTCGCAAAGCCGTGGTCGCAGCCCTCGAAGAGCTGGGGCTGATGGGGGACATCGAAGATCGTGAAATTGAGTTGCCGCACAGCGATCGCAGCAAAACTCCGATCGAGCCTTACCTGGCCGATCAATGGTTCGTGGCGATGGACGAATTGGCTCAGTCGGCCATGGATGCCGTCAGCGATGAACGCGTGCAGATCTTTCCCGCTCGCTATCGCAAGGGTTATCTGGATTGGCTGAGTGAGAAACGCGATTGGCCGGTCAGTCGTCAATTGTGGTGGGGTCATCGCATTCCGATTTGGTCGGTCGGTGGGCTGTCGCAAGAGCAAGCGAATGAGCTATCGAGCGACCTCGAAAAGCTGGCCGAACGGCATCCTGACCAGATCGCTCAGCGGATTGATTCCGACGGAGTGGACACGGCGGGTGAAACCACCAAAGCAATCTTTGTTTGCATCCGCAGCGAAGATGAAACGGTGGAAGCCGATGTCGAAGCGTTGGGATTGCAGCAGGATCCCGACGTACTGGATACCTGGTTCAGTTCCGCGTTGTGGCCACACAGCACACTTGGTTGGCCAGCCCAAACACCGGAGCTGGCGAAGTTTTATCCAACCGCGACGCTGATCACTTCTCGCGACATCCTGACGTTGTGGGTGGCTCGGATGGTGTTGATGGGATTGAACAACGTGGGCGAAGTTCCGTTCAGCGAAGTGTTCATTCACCCAAAGATCTTGGACGGTCTGGGCGAAACGATGAGCAAGTCCAAGGGCAACGGTGTGGACCCGATCGATGTGATCGACAAGTTCGGACCGGACGCGTTGCGGTTTGGGCTGGCGCGTTTGGCAACCGAAACACAAGACGTTCGGATGCCGGTTCAGTACGAGTGTCCTTCGTGCGAAAAGTTGATCGATCAAACAAAGAAGAACCGAGCGTTGCCGTCGATGGAGTGCCCCGCGTGTGGCAAACCTTTCTCGACTCAGTGGGCGGAAACCGAAGAAGACAAGTCGTTGCCAAAGGCCGCTGTGGTGAGTGAGCGATTTGAGACGGCTCGCAACTTCGTGAACAAGCTTTGGAACGCGTCACGGTTTGTGATGATGAACCTGGACGGTTTCGAACCGACGTCGCTCGATGTTGCTTCGCTGCCCATCGAAGACCGTTGGTTGCTTTCGCGATTGTCGACGGTGACGCAAACGGTTGGCGATGCGATCGAACGCTACCAGTTCGGTGAAGCCGCTCGCGTGTTGTACGATTTTGCTTGGGATGAGTTCTGCAGCTTCTATGTGGAGATCGCCAAGCCACGGTTGTCGGATGATTCGCAGCGACAGATCGCTCAGAACGTCATCGCTCATGGTTTGGATCAGCTGCTTCGTTTGTTGCATCCGATCATGCCGTTCGTGACGGAATCGGTGTGGAACCACCTGGGCCAGATCGCTCCGAAACGCGGTGTGCCTGAACCGATCGAAGTTGGTCCGTTTGTGATGACGGCGAGCTTCCCGGTGGCAGACGAGTCGCATCATGATTCGCAGATCGAACGTCAGTTCAGTGAGTTCCAACAGATTGTGGCGGCAATTCGCCAGATCCGTGCGAGCCAAAACATTGCACCGAAAGAGACCGTGCCCGCCGCGATTCGTTGCAGTGCTTCTTCGCAAGAGTTGCTGCAACCGATGACGGCGTATTTCGAGGCGTTGGCGGGTGCGGAAGTTCAGTCGCTCGGTCCGGAGACGACGGCATTTGAAACCGATGCCCACTTGGCATTGCCCGACGTGGATGTGGACGTTCATGTCGACTTAGAAAAATTCATCGATGTCGAAGCCGAGCTGGCTCGCCTTGAAAAGCTGCAAGGGCAGCTGACGGGCCAAATCACCGGCAAACAGAACAAACTTTCCAACGAAAGCTTTGTCAGCCGGGCTCCGGCCGATATCGTGCAAAAGGAACGCGAATCGCTGGCTGGTTTGCAAACGCAGCTGGAAGCGGTCGCTCAAGACATTTTGAAACTGCAGTCGAAAAAATAACGCAGGTGAAATGAGATCGATCGCCGGTCGTTGATGCTTCGCGGTATCGGGGATTCGGTGACGCTCCACCGCCTGTCGCTTCACTCAATCAACCCACGGAAATTCCCTTGAAAGACATCTGGATCGGTTTTGATCTCGGCGGCACCAAAATGCTTGCTGTCGCTTACGATCATGAATTCAAAGAACTCGGACGTCGCCGCCGCAAGACTCGCGGACGCGAAGGCTCTGACAGTGGGATTGCTCGAATCGGTTCCACGATTCAGCGTTTGCTCGAAGAGAATGACCTGGATGTGGACCGCATCGCGGGCATCGGGATCGGATGTCCGGGGCCGATCGATTTGAAAAAGGGGCGGATCTTGATGACTCCGAACCTGGGTTGGGACGATGTGGATATTCAATCGTTCTTGGAAACGAAGTTTGATTGCCCAGCAACCGTCCTGAACGATGTCGACGCAGGCGTGTACGGCGAGTTTCTGTTTGGTGCGGCCAAGGGAAGCCGATGTGCGGTTGGGGTTTTCCCTGGAACTGGCATCGGCGGTGGCTGCGTTTACGAAGGTCAAATCTTGCACGGCGACGGGATCTCTTGCATGGAGATTGGTCACACGCGCATCAGCAGTGGAACGCGTGCGAGCGGCAGCAGCATGTCGGGAACGCTGGAAGCCGAAGCCAGCCGGCTGACGATCGCATCGGAAGCCGCGAAGGCCGCGTACCGGGGCGAAGCGCCCGCGTTGCTCGAGGACGCTGGCACGGACCTGGCAGAGATTCGCAGCGGAGCGCTGGCGGATTCCATCAAGAATGGCGACAAGGCGATCAAGGCTTTGGTCGAATCTGCCAGCGTCACTGTTGGATACGGCGTCGCCAACATAGTGAACTTGTTGTGCCCCGATACCATCATCTTGGGCGGCGGTTTGGTCGAAGCGATGGAAGATCTGATCGTTGGCACCGTCCGCAAAACGGCACGAGAAAACGTGATGCCGGTCTACAAGGATCGATTCGAAGTCAAGCCTGCGAAGTTAGGTGACGATGCCGGAGTGCTTGGGGCAGCGGCATGGGCCAAGAAGACGTACCCGCAACCGCCCGAGTGATTCGCGTTAGGTTGATTGTGAGCTGTGTCGATCCGCGAGCGGATCGGTTGGAGGAGTGATGTAGGCCAGGTTGTACCTGGCGACCGCGCCGATGCTTTGCAAGAATCGAGGCGTTCACACCAACCGGCATTCGTTCGCGAGGGGCGGTGGCCGTGGCATTTCACCAAATGCCATGTGAAACATGGCCTACGGCTACGGCTTTAGGCGTCGTCGAGTGTTGCGGCGAGGGGGAAGAGCAGGCTGATCATGGCGGTTGCGATCATGGCGATGCCGGACGCGAGCATTGCTCCGGACATTCCAATCGCACCCGCGGTTTGGCCCCAGACGAAAGATCCCAATGACATGGATCCCGCCATCATCGTCAGGTAGCAACCCATCCCGCGGGCTCGCAGTCGGCTTGGCAGTGTGATTTGGGCGGTGGCGTTGAGCGTCGTCAGCGTCGCCATCCATCCACAACCCATCAACAACGTCGCGGCGAGCAAAATCGGCCACGCGGGCTCGGAACTCAGCGTCAACATACCAATCGCGTAGAGCGTCATTGCCGCGGCGATCGTTCGATCGGAACCCAAACGCGAACGAACGCGTGGCAGCATGGATGCGCCGACGACGGCACCGACTCCGATCATCGCGACCAAAATGCCGAATCCCTGGGCACCCCAGCCCAACGCGGTCTTGGCGTACAGCGGCATCAGTGACCACAACGCACTGCCGGGCAGAACGAACAAGACGACTCCGAGCATCACGTGCCGCATCGTTCGCTTCAACGCGACGTAACGGATCCCCTGTCTCATGGAGGAAAAGAAGGATCGGCCGCGACTGGTTTCGGTCGTGTCGCGTTGCCAACGTATCAAAACCGTCAGCACTCCCGCGAAAGAGATGGCGTTGATCGCGAAGGTGCTCCAGATTCCCAGCAACGCAATCAGCACGCCTCCGATGGCTGGGCCAACGGCGCGGGCGAGGTTGAAGCTGATGCTGCCCAGCCCCACCGCGCGACTGATTTGCCAGCGCGGAACCAATTCCGGGATCGCGGATTGCCAAGTCGGGACGTGCACGACCATGCCCAATCCGATGATGAACGTCATCGCGAGCAGTCCCCAAGCCGTGATGACTCCCGTGGCGGTGCTAACGGCCAGCATCGCGGTGACGAACAACAGGATCGATTGCGTTCCAATCAGCAGATGACGCTTGTCGATTCGGTCTGCCAGAACGCCCGCGGGAATGGCCAGGAACACGATCGGCAACGCCATGGAAGTTCGAACGGCGGCAACCATTTCCGGTGTCGCGTCGAGTGTGGTCATCAGCCAACCGGCACCGACCTCGTGGATCCACGTCCCCAAGTTGGACGCCAAGGATGCGATCCAGAACAAACGGAACATCGGTTGACGCAGTGGTTCCCAGGCGGATCGGCCAGCCGTCGGTGATCGCTGGCCGGCGTCCACCACGACGGAAGCGTAGGGCGAGGCGATCGGTCGGGATGAATTCAGGGACATGCAAATCTAACGCGGGAGACGATTTTGGAAGGGGAGGCGGACTCGTTCGTCATGGTGGCAAAAACGCGGGGCGGATCGCTGCACGGACGTCCTCAGCGGTGGTAATCGCGCCAAAACGCATAGCCGGTCCCGTTTAAGGGAACGAGGCCGGATCCGAAACGAAGGTGCGCCACCGTGACACCCACCATGGGGTAGCGTCCTTCAGAGGCGTTCTTCCCTGACATGGCACCGGCCGATGATCGAGCTGACTCACTTACAAAAGCTTTATGACGATACGATCGCCGTCAAGGACGTGACGGTGTCGATCCCTGCTGGGGTGATCTGCGGCTTGGTCGGGCCCAATGGTGCGGGGAAAACGACGACCTTGCGATGCATGGCGGGGTTGTTGCCCGCCACTGCCGGCGAGATTCGAATCAACGGATTTTCGCCCGATTCGGATCCGGTTCGCCACAAAAGAACAATTGCGTACGTGCCGGATGATCCGCCACTGTTTGACGACCTGACCGTCGGCGAACACCTGGATTTCGTCGCCCGTCTCTACCAAATCGAAGATCACCGACGAACGGCGATCGATTTGCTCGAGCGATTTGAATTGCTCGGCAAATACGACGCGATGGTGACCTCCCTATCGCGAGGCATGCGGCAGAAGTTGGCGGTGGCATGCGCGTACCTGATTCAGCCGCAAGTGTTGTTGTTGGACGAGCCGTTGACCGGGCTGGATCCTCCAGGCATCCGAGTTCTATTGCAATCAGTCCGTGAGTTTGTTCGGACTGGACGCACCGCGATTGTCAGCAGTCACTTGTTGGCGATGATTGGCGACGTCTGCGATCAAGTTTGGTTGCTGCAAGACGGATTGGTGCGATACCACGGGACGACGACCGGTTTGCGTCAAGAGTTCCCCGAAACCAAGTCGTTGGAAGACGCATTCTTTGCGGCGATGAAACCCGTCGTGAAAAGCGACGCGGGCATCGACGAAAGCACTGTGGTCATGCCCGGCGTTCCGAGCCTGGAACCGTCATCGTTGGGAGCCCCGCTGGATCAAGTGACCGCGAATCCGGTTGCGCCGAGCGTGACCAACATCTCATGACCACGTCAGGATTCACATCCGTTCGTGGCGGTCAACGGAAACGGCTGAGTGATTGGTTGATTCCGGACGATTCGCTCGATGGGCTGCGATATTTGTCGCGAGCCCAGTTGCGATTCCGTGTGGCGCGGTTTTGGAAGCGGATGTTCTCGCCCCGCCAAGCCATCGCGTCGATTCTTTCGATCGTGTTCATGGCGTTGTACTTGGTGGCGGGCCTCACCCTGCTCTCGCGCCGGGAAGCCAACGACCCCGAGCAACTGCGTTTGTGGTTGTCCGGCGGGATGGTGCTGTACGCGCTGTATCACACCGTCAAACATCTATGGTCGAAACCAACGCCAGAACCGGATGCCGTCACGTGGACCGATGCCGATCGTTTGTGGTTGGGCGGTGGGCCTGTTTCGCGACGCACGATGGTGTTACGTGAAGCGATGTCGTCGATCCCATCGTCGCTGGCCAAAACCGCGTTGCTCGGCGTGGTGCTTTGGCGTGACGCTGAATTTTTGCCATTGTTGTTGGCAGGAGTCTGCTTGGCGTTGATCGCTTTGGAACTGATTCGTCGCGTCATCACACATGGCATCGATGCTATGCGACCGAGCGAACGGCGACTTGGTTGCTTCATCAGTTTGGTCGTGGGTTTGGCGATGGTCGTTCAGCTGGGCATTCAAACTTGGCAATCCACGCCGTCCGGAAGTGATCCTGTGATTTACGTCCTGTCAGCGATGTCCGAAGTCGGAAACTACGCGGGATCCACGGCGATCCAAGCGATGGCGTTCGCTCTGTTGCCAGCCGCATCGGTCGCAGCTGCTGAACCGTGGAGCGTCTTTGATTCACTGCCGCCACTGGTATCGCTTGCTTTCACGACCATGATCGCGATTGCGGTCATTTGCGTTTTGGCGGAGGCGCTGGTCCGAGTCGACGCGTGGTCCGCGAAACGGCGGATTGAAACAGAACGACGTCGACTGAGGCTGATGGAAAGCAACGTCGCAAACGGTCGATCGTCGGCTGACGAGTTTTTGTCGCGTCCAACACAAGTCACACGGATTCAGCGTTTTGGCGATTGGTTGGCCAAGTGCTTGCCCGAACGCCATCGTGGGATGTCGGGGTTGGTCGTGCGGCAACTGCAATGCGTCCGTCGATACCTGCCAAACGTGATCGTCAGTTTCGCGATTCCGATGGCGCTGTCTCTTTCGCCTTTGCTCACCGACCAAACGACCAAGCAGTGGGTGTTTGTGATCGGCGGAATCGCACTGAGTTCGTTGTTGCTGGCACCACCGGCATTGCAGATTGATTTTCGCCGCGATTTGAAACGGATGTTCTTGGTCCGCTCGTTGCCTCTCGGGAACGTCGCGATGTGCGTGGGAATGCTGAGTGTTCCCGTCGCGATCACGGTGTTGTTCCAGTGGAGCACGCTGGCACTGGGAGCATGGTTTGCGACTCCGTCGATGTGGCAAACCGTTTGGTTGTTCCTCGCGTTGCCTTCGCTCGCTGTGGTGACGTTTGCGGTGGAGAACGCATTGTTTCTCGCGTTCCCGCATCACGTGCACGCACAGGGAATCGCGATGGTCATCCGTGCAAAGATCACGTTCCTGTGGAAAGGACTGATGCTGGCCGTGGCGCCGATCGGATTGATCAGCTACGTGATGTTCTGCGAACGAGTGCTGCCGACGTTTTGGGTTGGCCCCGCGGCGTTCGGTGGAACGTTGCTCGCCGTGTGGAGCACCGCCGCGTTTGCCGGTTGGGTGTTGGTGCGGTGCTGGCGCCGGTTTGATCCGTTGATCGATACACCGCCGGAGTAACGCTGTTGGTGTTGAGCCGATGGCGAAGCAGCATGTACCGAAAAATGAGAGCCCTTGACTCGTTGCGAGCTACCTCCTCTCAACGTAGGGGCGCCATCCCTCGTTCCCCGTCACGGCGTGTTCCCTACGTTCGGTAGCTACGAGCCGGCTGGCCGGGGTCGGCCTCGCTGCGCTGGCTTTCCTCGCCGATCCCGCCGGGTGCCAACCTGCCACCGGGCTTCATCATGCGTCGACGTCATTTAGCCGCCCGTTCAGTGATCTATCCCGACCGGCGACATTCAACCGATACAGCCACGACGCATTTCATATGCGCCGCAGTCGCTTCGCATCCCACCCGGAACATGGATGCTACTAGCGACCATGCGCAAGAAAAAGCAGCGATTGATGCCACCTCTGGAAAACCAAATACGAGGCCTGGCCCCGGCGAAGCCTTCTCCTGCCGCTAGCTTTGACCGTCGTGATCGCCTAGACGTAATCCTGCACTCATTTCGTGTCGAACTTTAGCAGAGAGCTTGACGAACGGGTGGGGGATAGGATATTCTCCAGGGGGTCCTAGCTCGCCTCGCAACATCTAAAAAGGTTATTGTCATGACTAAGTTAAAACTTGTTATTGTCTGCCACGCGATTGTTTTCACCTCCATGCTGGGGCCTGGGGCGGTGGCAAGTGAGGGAATCTGTTTCTCAATTTCGGAAAGCTCCAGTTGCTCGGAGTACATGTATGTTAATGACGATGGGTACTGCCTAGAGACTTGTGATCCGACAACTCATGAATGTGACGGTGGGGACAATGATACGTTTGACTTTGCAGGTGCAAACCACCGGATCCACGATTACAGCGATGTGCCCGTTGGAGAATACGATGACCCAGCCGGCCTGTTCGCTGGTTTTAAATGGGTTCCTTTGTTTTGCGGTTATGTGTATGCGTGCGAGACCGACTGTGAACTAATCGGGAATGGTTATGAATGTGTTATCAATAACACTTATGCGATTGAGCCATTCGACACTGTAGGTGATGGCAATTGCACTCATGGTGGAAGTGAGGAACCATAAATAGTTGCGAGATTGCATTTTTGTAGGTAATTGATTGCATGCAAGAAAGATGTCCTGTCGCCTTGACCCGCAAGGATTGTGTTTGCCAATAAATACCATCCTGGCGTGAAGTCAACACCTTCAGGGGCTTGCTCCTGGGTGAAAGCAAAATCTCTAGTTCGGGCCCCCGGTGGAGCGGTCCGACAAGGGGTCGTGGTTCAGTGGTCAATTCTGCTGATTGAGAAACGCTGTTTCCCGCATGGCAAACGCACGTGGGACCCGATACGGGAAATTGACCGACTTCGTAAGGTTTGCCGTGGCGGCTTCCCATAAACACATCCGCCCGAAACAACAAATTCGACCGCATGGGGATCAAGATGCGCATTTGCCTGTTCGTGATTATACTCGCTTCATCCTCTATCGCTGCCGAGGAGGCGTTCGACCAGAATGAATCGAATTCTGCGTCGGAAGTCGTCTTTGATCTTTCAGGCGAAGAGATCCCCTTGGGTATCGAGAAGAAGGTTTTCTTACCACTTGAACGGTGGCAGGAGCGCGCGATGCTTCTCAAATTGCACGTCGAACAAGACCTCGTATTGGTTCGAGGCGGTCGCGTCACCGGTGTGGTTCATACCAGTGTCGAGTCAGTTGCTTCAGAGGATGGGAAACGAGAATACTTTTCCAGTTTGAGTTCCCGGGTCGATCGTGCGTCCGCCGCAGAATCGGCCAGCACGCAAGAAATTTTGTTAATCGAAGCTGAACTGAAGACTGCTCGTCCGACGATCGCTCGCCAGCGAAAGCTAATTGCTCGTCTCTCGACGCTTAAAAAATCAGTGGTTTCGAGGCCGAACGGAGTTTTCTGCGACGACGAAAAAGAGTGCGTGATGGCGTTGCTTCCGTCTCTAAACCGGCAGCGTGTGGATCGAGGTACGGCAAGACGCCTGCTGAACTACGCGGACTATCGAAGTTTTCCGATGTACACCGCTTCGCAAGTGTACTACGCGCGAACACCAAAAAATGAATGGAAATCACAATTTAAGAAGCAGCCCTCGCGAATAGTGATGTATGCGGACGGGTCATCTCATGCAATGTGGGAAGATAGTGAAAACCAAATTTGGACAAAGGTTGAATTCTCCGCCGCGTTCGACGGATTACCTACTATTTTGACTGTTGGCACATTCGACCATCCAAAATCTCCAGTTTCAACTACCCGAGCAACTTGGGAGAAAGACCTCACGGGTGAATGGGTGTTAAGATCGATTCGTGCAATCTATGCCCGAAAGTTACTGCACCCAAACACAACCGGAGTCGAGAACATCTCTCTCGACCTCGACTTTGAATGGTCAAAGATATCAAAGAATGAAAGAAAAAGGCAATTAGACGCTGAGAGTGTGCAGCCACAACTTGAGTCAGTTCCTCATGGCGGGCGAGTATCCATTGATACATCAACCGATATCCAAGAGGAATGATGTGAAGATACTGCGGATAGACAGTCGGCAAACTTTAAGGCCATTGTCGATCTCAACTTTCTCTTGAGTAAATAGAACTCGCTTTCAATCAAACGTGGGTGTTGTAAGCGGTGTGGGTCATGGGGATTGCTTGTTAATTCAGATTTAGTAACCACATGTTTTTGGTTTTTTTAAAGGCGATGAATCATGCGTACTTTTAAACTGGTTGTTGTTTTCTTGTTTTTCGCCATGTTCGCGGTAGATGGTTACGGATTTGAAGCAAAGCTGGTCCGGCTTAGTGAGCTAACGAAAAGGGATATTGTTAACGCACGCATTGACGTGAGACTCGGCGAAGTTTTACCCACTGATAAATGCACATGGAAGGTCCCCATAGTCAATGACACATCTGATGATTTTGAGGTTGTGCATATCGAGGTATCGTGCCGATGCACAAAGGCTCAGCTGAAATCTACTCGCTTGCCAGTGGGCAAGAAAGAGTTTCTTTCATTTACAATTGCTCGAAAGCCAGATAATGCGGGGCCATTCTTGCATAACATGAGTCTTACGGTCGCGCGAGATAACGCGTTGCCAATTAAAATTACCTTCCAGTTCAAAGGATCATGGAGCGGTCCATTTGAACCGATGGTCAGCGAAATTGAAGTTGATGCTGAGTCAAGGGAAATTCGCATGCCTTTGCTTGTTGGCGACACATTTGATCGGCAGCAGTTTTCCTTGGAAACTGTCGGTGACTTAATGGATTCATGGGAGTTGTCAGCAGTCGCCGAGAATCGTGCCGTACTCACGATCCGCCCTAAACAATTGCTGGAACGGAGTCGTGTTCCTGTTGTTCTCGTCAGTCGCTTTCCGAATAGTGACCCTGATCGGTTCGTCAAAACGCTCTACTTAGATTTAGAAGAAGAACGCGAGGACGCTACGCTTTTTGTTATTCCACGACGATTGCATGTTGGTCGTTCTAAGATGCAGTCGACGAGCATTAAGATTTTGAGCAGCGAGGTTGGTTCGCTTTCGTCTGTCGTGATTCGACAAGGTGAAAGAGTGGTGAAGCCTGAACGTTTTGAGCATGTAGCCAATGCGTATTGGATCGCATGGTTTCCTCCACTTGAGGAAGGCTGGGAAAAAGGCTTTGCAACTGTCGTCGCGATCTTTGATTCCGCGAAAAAGACCACCTGTGAAATTGAGTTCCTAGAGTGACTTTGCAAAATGAAGTCTGGCAGACAGAATCAGTTGAGATCAAACGGCAGGTGAAATCAATAGAAGGCTCATCCCTGAGATTCGGCGAGGGCTTCGCCGGGGTAAGGCTTGTATTCGGTGTTTCAAGGGGCGGTAGCATGAAACTGCAAAGGCTTCGCCGATTACGCATACGCCGATCGATACCGGTTGGCGACGGAGATGCGGAAGACTGTTCGTTATCCTATTTCAGCCGCTGCTCACAGATCATCGACAATACTTAGTTCAACGAGTCGCTGTTGAAGGAGAATCCGCCGAAGGGAACGATGCCGTAAATGCCTTCGGTGAAGACTTGGCGGACAAAATCACCGAACACGGTGATCGGGCGATCGGGGATGACGATCACGTCTCCATCGCGAACCCAGATCTCATCGGCGGGAGTCGGGCGTTTGCCGCGGATGGCTCCGTTGAGGTCCAGCATGGTGCTGATCATTCGCCAATCTTCCGCGCGTCGGAACACGATGACTTGACGCAAGTTGCCATCGGGCAGGTGACCGCCTGAGGCCGCGATTGCACCGAGCACCGTCGTCGGTGTGGTGATCTCTTGGCGTCCAGGCAGTCCAACTTGTCCAAGCACGTAAACAAAGTGCGGTGCTTGTTGAGTCAGGATCGGTTCGACTTCCAATCCAACGACGACTTCCGCGTAACGCAGATTGATTTCGCGTTTGAGTTGCTCCAAAGTGAACCCTTGCACGCTGACTTGGCCGATGCCGGGCAATCGAATGTGACCGTCAGGCATGACCGTCGTCGTGATGGCTTGCGCGGTGAACCCGCCCAATCCACCAACGGCGGCACGGATGTCTTCTGCCAAGGTGTTGGTGCGAACCGGTGTGACGTCGATTGCGGGATCGTCGTAGAACGCTTTGTATTCGCGTTCCAATAGGTCACGCAGTCCCGGGACCGTCAGTCCGGCCGCTTGGACTTGACCGAGTAAACGCACCGTGATCGATCCATCGGGTTGAATCAGCAAACCGCTTTCCAGCGTCCCACGATCCAAGTCTTCGTCGGCGATGGATTCAATCGAAACTTGGTCGCCGGGCATCAAGCGATATTGGCCCGCGTCTTGTCGTCGAGTGACCAAGTAAACCATTTGAAGTTGGTCGCCGGGACGAACATGGTATTTCGCCAGGTGTCGCAAACGTGCAGGACCGGTGTAGCCGCCGGGTCCGTATTTATCGAAGTCCATTGGCTTCATGTCTTGCCAACGAGCCTCACTGCCGCACGCGGTCGCACAGTCGACGCCCAGCATGCATTTGGGGCAACCATAGCCTTCCGCGGTCAAAACTATGTGCGTTCCACACGAACCGCATGGCCCACATGCACTTTGCGAACCCATGCCATTCCAAGCTGGTGCATGTGCAACGTTTGAATGCGTGATGACCGTGTGTGACGGAACGGGAACACGTTGCGAATGGGTAGCAGGTAGCAGCTCACCCGGACGCGATTGTGCATGTGTGGTTTGGACTTGCAAGGAACAAAGCCCAGCCACGAAGAGAGCGGCGGCAATGTTCATCGATTGCGGAGTGATCGATGAAAGACGAGAAATCAATCGCATGGTCTTACCACCACTTTTTGAGTTGAGGCAAGAAACGTGAACTGTTTCGAGTCGGTTGTTGAGTTGGTTCTGATGCTTCAGCAGGATTTGATTCTTGGACAGGGAGCGATTGTCCAATCGCCGCCGTTGCGGGCGGAGTGTTCATCAAACGGTAGCTGGCCGGTTGAGCGTAGACCGGAACCGTTGTCGAAACGTTCTTCGCGTTCACCGATCCGGAGTTGTTCTGTGCGTTTCCAGTTTGTGCTGGGATGACACTTCGCGAGACCGATGCAAACTGTTGCGGCGACATCGTGACCACGTCGGGTGTGCGTCGAGTTTGTGCTTGCGACCGAATTGGAGCACCCTTCAAGACCGTGGTGGCGGCGGGCGATAGCGATTCGATTTGGTTGAGTTTTTGAAGCACGTTGACGTCGTACCGCAGCGTCAGCGAATGCTGCAACGCCCAGGTGGCTTCTTCGATCAAGCCAACGTCGGCCAAGTGGAACCCGAGTTTGGCAACCAAGTCCGGATTGTTGCTTTGACCTTGCACAGCCGCTCGACGCAAACAGATCGCGGAAGGTCCCGGCAGCTGAGTGACTTCGCTTCGACCGAGTCGGATTGCGGCGAGCAAATCCATGGCTTGTGCGGCGAGCAAGCTTTGGGCGGCGACTTCGCTGAGTTCCATTCGGGCCAAATCGAGGTAGCGATCAATCGCCTCGGTGGCCGTCGGAATCGTTTGCGTTCCACCATCCGTGCTTTCGACCAGCATCTCGGTGTACCTGGGATGCCCCCATTTTCTGTACCAGGCGTTATGAAAGATTGGG
>TARA_R110002073_G_scaffold62277_1_pt1 | contig 31640 bp, 32 predicted proteins | sample TARA_R110002073 | Tara Oceans TARA_R110002073 (sample SAMEA4397174) | marine metagenome | biome: Polar Biome; feature: [DCM] deep chlorophyll maximum layer (ENVO:01000326); material: water (ENVO:00002006), including particulate matter (ENVO:01000060) such as... | depth 40 m | reverse complement strand
GATACGCTTGGTCATAAAGCAGGTGATGATGTTTTAAAAGACGTGGTCAATATACTTCATCGAAGACAGCGCAGACTGGATCATGTTTTCCGTATTGGCGGAGAAGAATTTTTAATCTTATTAAGAAATACCGAGCTTCAGCATGCAATCACAACGGCAGAAAGTTTACGTAAGTATATCGAAGAGAATGAGTTAGTTGTAGGGAAGCAGATAACCGTTAGCCTTGGAGTAGTCGAATACAAAGCAGGCGAGAGTTCTAATGAATGGCTTGCACATGTCGACAGTAATCTTTACGAAGCAAAAAACCTTGGTCGTAATCGTGTTTATCCTGAGCCTATTGCAATAGGCTAGTACCAGGGCTCCTCTATCGTATTTGGCATATAGATCAAAAACCGGGATTTCTAGTGAGACGAGAGAGGCTTCTATACGTAGCGAAAGTTCATTCCATTCAAGCCTAACCCTCTCTCTATCTTATGAATTTTTCTTAGTATTAAGCCGCTCTCAATTCGATGGTTTAGAATCATGTATTATTTGAAATTGTTTCAATTTACGTTATTCAATTCTAAGTGTATCGATAAGACTCGGTCAAAATTAAAAAATAGAAGACAGAGATAAATCTATGCTATAGATATTTATAACAACGACGAGGAAGATCTAATGAAAAATTTTAAAGAGGCTTATGGAGATTGGGCATTGGTAACGGGCGCTTCTTCCGGTATTGGCGAAGTCTTCAGTCGTAAGTTAGCGGCTGTAGGAATGAATGTTGTATTAGTAGCTCGTCGAAAGGATAGATTAAGTAAGATCGCGAAAGAATTGAATGATGCGCATCACATCCAGACCCGTATAGTTTGTGCAGACTTATCGAATGAGGAAGAAACCAAGGGTGTTGTTGCCGCGGTAGCTGATTTAGAGATAGGCCTATTAGTGAACAACGCAGGGATTCTAAATACGGGAAATTTTCTGGATAATAACCTGGAAGATGAAATCAGGCTGATCAACACAAATTGTAAATCATACATTATCTTGACGCATGGGCTAGGTAATAAGATGCGGGAGAGAAATCGAGGAGCATTAATATTTTTATCTTCTTTGACCGCTGTTTCTGCTATATCTCGTTGGGCTAATTATGCTGCTTCAAAAGGATTTGATTTACAGTTTGCCGAAGCAATAGATGCTGAATTGAAGGATTATAATATAGATGTCATGGCCTTGTGTCCGGGTTTGACACATACTGAATTGGTAAAAATATCAAAGTTTAATAATCCAATGACGATGAACGCTGATGTTGTTGTTGATATCGCTTTGAAAAAACTAGGTAAAACTAATTTGGTCGTGCCAGGTCTTATGAATAAAATTAATTTCTTTTCGACACGAATTAATCCACGCATGATTAATACCAGGATATTTTCATCCGTTGTAAAACCTACCCAAGAAGCAGATCTCAAAAAGTAAGCTGTTGAATTTAGAGTTGTTTTATCGTTTTAAAATAATTCTTGTAATTTAGTACCGTACGGTCCAAAATAATGCGCATAAATTATGGTTGTTAAGACAGCCCTTTTTAAAATCTGAATTTATCCGAGGAATTAAAAATGAAATTTGAGTTGTATACAAAAGATAATGCGCCGGAAGAGAGTAAACCTTTATTGAAAGATTCACTAGAGCTTTTTGGTTTTGTGCCTAACTTGCATGGGGTCATGGCAGAAGTGCCAGGTATGCTGTCTACATATAAAGATCTGCATAATGCGTTTCAGGCAACAAGTTTTGATAAAGAAGAGTTAACAGTAGTTTGGCAAACGATAAATATTGAACATGAATGTCATTATTGTGTCCCCGCTCATACTGGTATCGCGCATATGATGAAGGTAGACACTGCGATTATTAATGCGCTTGTCAATAAAACAGAAATGCCTACGAAGAAATTACAGGCTCTACACGAAACAACTTTAGCCTTAGTACGTAATCGAGGTCATTTAAGTGATTCGGAATTAAATACATTTATTGAAGCAGGTTATGAAAAACGAAACTTATTAGAAATTATATTAGGGCTTTCGCAAAAAGTGATGAGTAATTATGTCAATCATTTAGCTGAAACACCGGTAGACGAACCATTTTTACCCTATGTTTAAGATGTTGTAATCCAAGAGTAAATTCTACGGCGATATTTTGAGATAACAGTGCATCCCGTGCACCGTTTAATAGCTGATTGCACCAAAAAAAACATAACAAGTTTAAGAGTAAAGTTATAGGAAAGTTTGAGTCGTTCTAAGTTGCTGTTTTAAATGCTTAATTTTAATTTCTCATGTAAACGAATGTTGGCATCTCATTTGCTCTATTTTTATATGAGAGTTTATTAGTGTAAAGATAGATGTTTTTTATTGATTAACATCTGAACTTCTCAATCATTTCTCTAACCCTTAATCTGGACGGAGGACCCTCTCCTCCGTCATTTTTTTGTGTGATAGTAGATAGTAGTCATTATGGTAAACTAGCGTTTCCAGTAACGAATATTTTTCTATTTATCATGTTCAACAAGTTCCCTCGCATAGTTTCTGCACTGCTGTTATTGATGTTCACTTGCTATAGTAATGCGGCATCATTAGAAACGTTACTTGACGGTTTAGACGGAAAGCAACATAGACTAAGTAATTATATCGGCAAAGGAAAATGGGTTGTTGTAAATGTATGGGGAACCGACTGTCCATATTGCAGAGCAGAATTGGATGCATTGATTGATTTCCATGATGAACATGAAGATAAAGACGCCATGGTTATTGGCCTCACTCTTGATTGGCCCACCTTTGATTTTCCAGATAAGGAAGAGCTGCAAGAGTTTGCTTTGGATTATTTTATTGAATACCCATTAATGCTGGTTGATGCCAAACTCGCAGCCGAGGTTGTTGGCAAGCAGGTTAATATGATTCCATTGACGTTTTTTTATAACCCTAAAGGTGATTTAGTGTTACGTTTAAATGGTGTTGTGACTAGCACACAACTGGAAAAAATAATTAAGAATGATAGCGTACGTTATGAAGTAGAGTGGGCTGATGACGTCCCGCCTGAATTCATACCAGAGAAATAAAGTTACGGGGTTGTTATTTAGCTTCCTTGTCAACAGTCTCGCCTTCGATTAGATTGCCTTTTTCTTCTTGTTTTCTTTCATGTTTCCAATTGGCAAGAATAATAGCTAATAGGCCCAGTATGATCTCATCAATTAAAGGGATGAAATCAGGTATAAAAAGATCGAGAATAAATAGACCGATGACAATCAGAAATAAGTTTTTAAACTTTAATTGATTGGCGTACGACAAAAATAGTGTGATCAGTGCGCGTGGGTTCATGGGTTTATTATAACAGCAAGATCCGGGTGGGTTGAGCTGGTTTCTCATGATAGATTCTTTATATGATTTATAAACCGACTGATTATAGGCAAATGGCGGAGGTTATTAATTACCTGAGTCAGCACTATGCAGATCAGCCTTCATTAGAAAAAATCGCTTCTGTTGCTGGTTTAAGTCCGCATCATTTTCAGCGTAAGTTTACGACCTGGGTCGGTGTAACACCAAAATCCTTTATACAATATCTGACCTTTGATAACGCTAAAGAGATGCTGGCTCAAGGTAAAAGTATTTTGGATGTGACCTATAAAACCGGTTTATCGAGTCCGTCACGCTTACACGATCTTTGCCTCAAGATTGAAGCCGCATCTCCAGGAGAAATAAAGTGTGGTGGCGAGGGGCTTGTTATCGATTATGGTTTCGGTTTCAGCCCATTTGGAGAATGTCTGATTGCCAGTTCACCACGAGGCATTGTTAAACTGGCGTTTGTAACAGCTGGGAATAGAACACAAGTTACCAATGAATTGCTGGGCGACTGGCCAAAAGCAAGCGTGAGATATAATGAGCAGGCTGCAATCGCATTAATAGACAGAATATTTAGTTATGAAAATGATCAAGCATTACCTTTAAGTGCGTATGTTAAAGGGACGCAATTTCAATTGAAGGTATGGAGTGCGCTATTAAAAATAGCGCCAGGTGAGTTGATAAGTTATGGACAGCTAGCTAAGAGTATAGGTCAGGCTGCAGCCTCAAGAGCTGTTGGTGCAGCAGTAGGAGGTAATCCACTAGGTTTTCTAATACCATGCCATCGTGTCATTCGTGGAACCGGAATAATTGGCCAGTATCGTTGGGGTTCGGGGTTAAAGCGAGTTCTGATCGCCTATGAATCTATTCTGAAATAATAATATCTGAACAGCATAATTACTTTATTTTAGAAAAATAGAGGCTAGACTAATCTTTACGGCTTTAATTAGTGAGGTGTTTATTATGCCTTGGAATCGTGTGACATTTACCATCGATCAGATAGAAGAAGAAGGTGCTCTTAATGATATGGAAGACCGATTTGAAGCTGTTTTCATGGAAGCAGAAGGACCGCCTGATATGGCTATCTTCTCAGACAATGATTATACAGACGGAACAATCTCTTTTTATTTTACACCGGGTTGTGAACTGGATTGTGAAAATATAATATTATTTTACGATGCTGAAGCATGTGAGCCACCCGACATCGATGATGTATTTCTGTTTTCTGGTAATGATGATGCGCTGGATTTATTGGCTTAGTTCAAGCTTATTTTAATAATATCGTCCTTGAATTTATTTGATTAACCCTCACATACAAGATATGAACATTGAACCTACAATTCCTTGTCCTGTGTGTCATGCTCCGATCTTTGTCAGGCAGGTTAATTTTCCCTCTGGCGATAGCGCGCGTTTTTATGCAGAACCGCTATCACTCTCAGGTGAAGTTATTTCATTTCATCAGCATCAAATAGGTGACATAGAAATTTCATCGATGCATTAGAAATAACCGTGTATAACAAGAACAATGGCTGGGTGGCAGAATATCTTATGCAGTGGTGTGCAAAGCCGCGTATGTTGGTTCGAATCCAACCCCAGCCTCCAATCTTCGTTTAATAAGATTATTACTTCGCGCTATTTGAGATTCAGCTTTAGTTAATTAAACTTACAAGGTAAAGATTAAAATAACCGATAAGAAACAAGGTTGGTGTGTCCCACGTATGCGGTGACCATGCCTCTGTCAATGTCATTACAATAGGTATTGTAAGTAAAGCGACGATAAATCCAGTATCAGTAAATGAAGATTGGAAAACCATAATTGTTATTATGCTTGTTATCAGAACACACATGCTTCCTTCGATTGAACGTTCATATTTTATTTTTGAGAAAAGGGCATGAGTCTTGTATTTATGTTTTCCGAACCTTATTCCTACGGGTTCCGCTAGTCCATCTCCGATACCTGCAATTAGAATAGGGATTAATAGCAGACTCGCAATACCCTTAGATTCAAAAAGTATAATTGCTGGAATGATAATGAGGTAGCCCGCAGCAATTTGAGTTGAGAGCCACAAAAGGGTGTTCGGCCTGTCTTCAGGCCTATCAAAAGAAAGAAACATTCTTGCGAATATTGGCACTCTGGATCTCGATGGTGCAATGTAGATTAATAAACACAACATGATGATGATAGACTTTAATAGAAGCCCTTTAATACTTTGTTCGTATGGAATTACGGTTTCTAAATAAATAGGAATAAAAAAAAGACAAAAATGGTTTATCTTTCTTGTATAACCAACCTTGACGTTTTTATAGAAAACCAGATTGCCGGTTAAGTATTGGATTACCCATAAAGATAATATTTGAACCGCAAGGTTTGTCACAAAAGAAATATCAATCATTCTCTATTAGATTTATGTCGGGTACGGTGAGCCTATATGATGTGCGCCCTGTGTGCGTGAAAAAGGATCTGTGTTTTTAGCCTGGTTCATTCTGCTACTCCCATCAGCATGAATTCTTCCTCGGTATAACGCGGTGTAATATGTTGTGGGCAGTTTCGGTCCCATGCTTCGATATGAACCAGGAATGCACGTTCAATATTCGCTTTGTATTCATCGACCGCAAGCTGCCTTATTAAAGTCTCATTTGTTTCTGTGGCTTCCGATGTGCCCCAGAGTTTAATGCGTGTGCGGTTTGGGTAATCCATTAGAAACAAGCAGACTTTATTATTATCTTGTAAATTACCGTATGAGATGTACTGACGATTACCACTGAAATCAGCAAAACCCAGTGTTTTATTATCTATGACTTTTAGAAAGCCCTTTGGGCCACCACGATGTTGAATGTATGGCTGTCCTTCGGCATTGACCGTCGCCATATAGAATGAGTCGCGTTGAGCTATAAAATTGGCTAAAAATTCTGTAACTGTACTTTCCCAACTACCGCGTTGCTCTATATTCGCGTAGATACTACGAGATTCTTTTTCCTTTTGAATTTTCTTTACTGTATCTGTAAAGGCTATATCACTTACATACTCTCTCATAGGATTTCTCCATAGTTAGTTTTAACGCACAGTCAATATCACGGAACACAATATTACTTAATATATTATAATGAATTTTAGTTTAATGCCGTGGATTTTAGATCGTAGGAGAATAAGTTATGGGTAAAATGCTTGTTTCAATTTATGGTGTATTAAACTACTTTATTTTTTTATGTCCTTTATCTGTCCCACCGGATTCGTTGGCAATCTTTTAGTTCCGAAAACCATAGATTCCGGGGACGCAGCTGTAGTCATTTCGTCACTAATCGGTAAAGTTCTGTTGCCTGGAATATAGAGTCATCGCTTGGTGTTTTGCTTTTAAATAGTTTATTCTGATTTGGCTGGTCTGTGATAGGTATATATCAGTTTTAAAGGGCAGGTGTATAGCCATTTAGAGTTTAAAATGGTCGGGGTGTATAAATTATGTCGCCACCCACTTATGTCGGGTTTCATAACCGGATTCTGGTCAACGCCGATAATGATTATCGGGCACCTGTTGTTTTTGCGATGTCTACAAAATTATCATAAAAAGGTACTAATGGTATTCTCATTCAAGTGGTAATGAGCAGCATGTAAATAGTTACATGTTTTGAAATGATACATCGTGCATATGATGCTGTGTTAATCACTATATAATAGCTAAAATGTCCTCAGAATTACTTGATCTATTTAATGCGCATAATGGCGTTGTCTGTTGCGTTGGTGCAGGCGGTAAAAAAACTACGATGTTTCAATTAGCAAAGGCTCATGCTGGTCGAGTGGGTATCACCGCAACTGCGCATATTGAATATTTCCCCAAGACATTAGAGGCGACGAATTATATTGGTGCAGAAGTCGATGTAATAGAAGCCATACGCAATGACGTTTCTTCTAAGGCAATTGCCTTTGCTAAACCATCAGAGAGGTTTGGTCGGCGTGCTGGTATTAGTATGGAGTTATTACAGACGGTCACGAATGAAAACCATTTTGAATTGATTGTGGTCAAGGCAGATGGTGCGCGTGGACGTTTGGTGAAAGGTCCAGCAAAGCACGAGCCAGTCATTCCGGTATTTGCTGACACCGTTATCCCGGTTGTCTCTGTTAAAGTAATCGGTAAGAAGCTAACGGATAAGGTTTCGCATCGGGTTGATCAAGTTTCCAGGATCACGGGATTAAACGAGTATGATGAAATAAAGCCGGAACATATCGCGCGTTTGCTTTCATCAAACGATGGTGCACTAAAAAATACAGGGGCAGCGAAAGTAATCCCGTTAATCAATATGGTTGACTATAGTGAACAAGAAGTATCTGCGAGAGAGGCTGCGCAATTGGCCTTAACGATGACGGACCGATTTGATTATATTGTGTTAGCAGCCATGAATCAAAACGATCCTATTATTGATGTAATCGGATAAATATACATTTGAGAGATAAAATGTATAGCAGGAAAAAAAGATGAAGACTGATATAAGAAGTTTTGGAATATTATTTCAATCAATAGGCATTAACGTTGTTGTCCTTTTATCGTTTATGTTTTTTTGCTACATAGCTCTTTATTCTTTGTTTGAATACGATACATGGATTGAGTGTCAAGAGTTCGAGCGTTATCAGGAGCTTATTGATGCTTTTCGAGAAGCATTTTTAGCAGGGAAATATTATCCGCGTTGGCTCCCTGAATTTTATGGAGGGTACGGGTACCCCACGTTTGTTTATTATCAGCCCGGTTACTTTTTTCTGTGTTTGCCACTTTCATTAATATTCGAGAACACAGCATTTGCAATGAAATTGAGTGTCTTAATATTGCTCATGTTTTCCGGGTTTGGTACTTATTTATTTGCAAAAGAGATCGTGGATAAGAAAACGGCAGTATTTCTGGGTTTTTGTTTCATTTTAACGCCCTATATTTCGGTAGAAATATTTGTTAGAGGTGCTCTTAGTGAACTAACAGGAATGTTATTAACACCGTGGCCACTGTATTTTCTTGTCCGTATGCACCGAGAAACTAATTCAAATTTAAAATGGCGGTTTTCCTTCTTCGGGCTCACGTTGTCATTATTTTTTATCGTCATCAGTCATCCCATCGTAGCAATGTTTTACTATCCGGCATTTGTGCTATGTGCTGTATATTTTTTCTTTAACTCGAAAGAGAGGACTACTTTAGGGGTGGGCGTGGTTCTTGCTCTGTTTACTGGAACAATTGTATCTTCACCTTACTGGTATGGTGTATTGCATATGAAGCCGTTTGTAAATTTTGATGCGCTTGTCGATGGGTATTACCAGTCTCAAAATCATACAGTATTTGTTAGGCAACTCTTTTCTCGTGTATTTGAGTTTGGTGATTCAATTCCATTATCTTCAGCCGACACGATGTCTTTTCAGCTTGGCGCACCATTTTTTATATTAGCGGTATTAGGATTTATATTAAATAGGAAAAATAATTTTCAAAAACTTGTGTTCGGAATATATATGACTTTAATTTTTCTTATGTTGAATGCGGCGAAGCCTTTTTGGAGTCTTGATATGATGACGCGATTTGTGCAGTTTCCATGGAGGTTGTTAGCGATAATAGGCATATTCCAGATTATTTCTATGTCTGGTTTATCTGTTTTGTCCAAACATAATGTTGTAAAAAAATACTATACGGTGTTTCTAGTTGTTCTCTTTTTTGGGGCGTATGCATGGCATAGTAACCAGTTTCATGTGGCGGGTTATTTGAGTGAATACTCTAAAGAAGCAGTAAGAAACAATTTTTTAACATATGCATTTAACGACGAATTTAAACCGAAAACTTCTAAAGAACGCCCTCTCTTACCCCGTGTGGAGAATATTATGATGCGTGCTACTAATGATGTATCAATAGAACCTCTTGCTGAGAATAACCCTCATAAGATTGCATATCGTGTATTTACTGGAGCTGAGAAGACGGAGGTGACGATACAACAATTATACTTTCCTGGTTGGGAGGTATTTGTGAATGGCAAGCATGTGTCTGACGAGCAATTAGTAAAAAACCTTGATGATAGCGGGTTAATTAGACTCGGTCTCCCTCCTAATGCTAAGTATGAAATTAATGCAAGTTACGTAGGTGTGCCTGGTCTCATGTCTATGAATGTCATAGTTGGGATATGGTTATTGTTTATCATTGTATTTCTATTGAAATTTGAATATTTTAATAAACGAATATATCGTTGATTATAAATTAATGGCGATAGAAAGGAGGGCGTAAATTCAAGGAGAGATTAAAAGATGGCAATCATCCTGCCCATCTAAAATTTAAATACAGCTTCTATTAGTTTGTCGTGGTGCGAGTTATATTTTATTTAAGTAATGTGTCTATAATATTCATGTTTTCAGGCAAATTATTTATATCAATATCCCAGGCTACCGGGAGATAAAGCATTACAAACAGAGTAATCAATACTGCTCCAACCAGGTTAACCCATATTCCCGTTCTTGCCATTTGACGAATGGTGACGTAACGACTACTAAATACAATAGCATTTGGAGGTGTTGCAACAGGTAACATAAAGGCAAAGGAAGCGGCTAGTGCTACTGCGATCATCAAGCTATAAGGGTGTATCTGCATTGATATTGCCAGTGCAGCAATGATAGGCAGTATCATTGAAGCTGTCGCCGTGTTTGATGTTATTTCAGTTAATATAATGACAACCGTCGTTATGACAGCAATAATTAAAAACAGGTTGCTTCCTTGTAGTATGCTAAGTTGGTTAGCAATAATCTGTGTCAGCCCACTATCATTAAACCCCTTGGCTAGTGCGAGTCCGCCACCAAAGAGTATGAGAATATCCCAGGGGATTTTAATAGCCGTTTGCCAATCGAGCAGGAACTCATGTTTTTTAAAACTGGATGGAGTGATGAAAAGCAATAGTGCCCCTCCCATCGCTATTGTAGAATCTTTTACCATCTTGAATTGATCTGTATCTAACAAGCCTCTAACCATCCAGAGTACTGCGACACTACAAAAAATAAATAGAACAGTCTTTTCTTGCGAAGACATCGGCCCAAGTTCTGTCAGTTCACGACGTATGGTTTCCTTGCCACCAGGCAAGTGGTCTATCTCAGTAGGGTAGGCGATGTGTGTTAAATAATACCAGGTAAATATCAACATGCTGACTGATAAAGGGAGTGCAAACTTCATCCAGTCCAGAAAGCTGATGCTTTGCCCAAGTTGAGTTTCAATTATGCCTGCGAGAATAGCATTCGGCGGGGTGCCTATTAATGTAGCAATGCCACCGATGGAGGCAGCATAGGCAATGCCTAGCATCAACGCTATACCAAAATGGAAATGCTCAGGATCGGTATTTATTTTGATATTAGGATCCGAATGAATTCCGCCTATGACCTGTTTTAGGACAGCAATACCAATCGTGAGCATCATCATGGTTGCAGCAGTATTACTAATCCACATCGATAACCCGGCTGAGGCGATCATAAAACCAAGAATTATTCTATTGGGTGTAACGCCGACCAGCTGGATTGTATGTAAGGCGATCCTACGGTGTAGGTTCCATTTCTCGATGGTAACGCCAATTAAAAAACCACCAAGAAAGAGATAGATGAGATGGTGTGCATATGGTTGCGTCACTTCACTACCATTCATAACGCCCAGAATTGGAAAAAGTAATATCGGTAACAAGGCAGTAGCCGGTATCGGAATGGCTTCGGTAATCCACCAAGTCGCCATTAGTAGCGCAACTGCCAGCACATGCATTGCTTCCGGCCTTACACTACCAGGGACAGGGGCTAACAGGACAAGGACAAACAAAAGTATGCCGATTCCAAGCCCGGTGGCTTTACATTTCAACATCGCATCGCATTATTCAAGTGCTTTTAAATAGAAGGTCATTATAATCGTTCCATATGGAGATCATTATTATTTTTACTAATATGAATTCTTTAGAATTAATTTGAACAATATAATATTATGGTACTTTAAAATTTCATTGATCTAAAACAAGATTTATTATGCGTTTTTAAAGATTAAAAGTGAATGCGCTACACGGCTTAGCGTTGAGGGCAATCGTTTTAATTAACAAGAAACTAAAGAGATATGTTAAAAGATTTTTTTAAACTAGAAGCAGCCAGTGGAATTATTTTGTTCTTTGCTGCGGTGTTGGCGATGGTTATTGCAAATACCCCGCTGAGCGTTTTTTACGACTTATTATTAGAACTCCCTGTTGAAATCAGAGTTGGTCCTTTATTAATCGCTAAGCCGTTATTGCTATGGATTAATGATGGACTTATGGCTGTATTTTTTTTCCTGATTGGGTTGGAATTAAAACGTGAAATTATGGAAGGCGAGTTATCAAGCCCGAGCAGTATTATTTTGCCAGCGATGGGAGCCTTGGGCGGCATGCTAGTGCCGGCGATAATTTATTCATGGATAAACTGGGGGAATGAAATTGCCATAAAAGGTTGGGCAATCCCAGCAGCGACTGATATCGCATTTGCGCTTGGTATTCTATTGTTACTTGGGAACCGTATTTCTACCAGCCTTAAGGTTTTTCTTGTTTCTATTGCGATTATTGATGATATAGGTGCAATTGTGATAATCGCTCTATTTTACACCAGTGATTTATCCGTAAATGCATTATGTATTGCATTATCGTTGATTCCCGTACTGTATATTTTAAATCGTAAAAACGTTACGAGTGTTATGCCCTACATTTTTATCGGACTTATTATGTGGACAGCAGTTCTTAAGTCCGGGGTCCATGCAACTTTGGCGGGCGTTTTAGTTGCATTTTTTATCCCAATAAAATCTATAGAGAATCCGGAACGATCTCCCCTTAAAGAGCTTGAGCATGATTTACACACGGTCGTTGCCTATGGCGTATTGCCCGTTTTCGCTTTTGCAAATGCGGGTATTTCTCTAGAAGGTGTAGGCATTAATTATATATTACACCCAGTACCATTAGGGATTGCTGCAGGATTGTTTTTGGGTAAACAACTTGGAGTGTTCGGGTTTTGTTGGATAGGCTTGAAGTTCGGATTAGCCTCCTTGCCTAAAGGCATAGATTTAGTACATTTGTATGGCGTTTCATTATTGTGTGGTGTCGGTTTCACCATGAGTCTTTTTGTAGGCTCACTCGCTTTTGAAGAAACCAATGTCAATCTACTCTTTGATGAAAGATTAGGTATTATTATTGGTTCAGTGCTTTCTGGCGTGTTGGGTTATCTTGTTTTGCATTGGCGAAGCAAGAAACGTGATTCAGTCTAGGAATATTTTATCGACATAAACTTAAGCCATGTCTTTAACGGGCTATATCGGTACAGGAGTTAATACAGAGTTTTTCTTTATACTTCATATTCCAAAGTTTGAAAATACAGCTTTGTTCCAGATGTTGATTGCAGACGAAATGGGTTTAACATTCAATCAATTTGAAAAACAATAGATTTTTTTTACAAGGAAAGCATGAGGCATTGATCATCTGGTTGCTTATTCTCGGGCACGTAACAGCTGCTTTTTATCACCATTATATTAAATGTGGTAGAGTCATTTTTAAAATGACTTCTGGTTAACAGCGCTCCTGTTTTATTCTTCTAGATCAAATGCAGACTTTATCGCATCAAATTTTTCATTAATTACATGCACGTTAGAATATCCCATCATTTCGAGCGTATGTGCAGCTAATGATGCACGACCTCCCGCTCCGCAATGTAAAAGTATTGGTCTGTCTGCTTCAGGGCAGGTCTTTTCTATCTTCATTTCCAATACACCGCGGGGAATATTAGTAGATTCGTTGAGTTTGGATTCTTCCGCTTCGCCAGGTTCACGGACATCGATAATGATCGCATCATCATGCTGGTCATAGAATATCTTTGCAGAAACTGGATCTATGCAATGACAGTGTGCCTTGGCTGATTCGACGAGCTTACTAACAGGTATGATCATGGTTTCCTCACTCAAATTATTTAATAAATCTAATGAGGATTATAATAGAATTTTTCTTAATGAATCTTTAAAAATTCACCTGTGGTCCCATCTATCTCGATATAGCCTGTGCCGTAACGTGCTGAATATGGGTAAAGCTTCCTGTTATCTTCATTGACTGGTTCTATTTCCGCTCCCAGTTTATCTGGATCAATTGCGCCATTGAACACCTTATCTAGATTTTCCTTATATGGCGCATAAAGCTCAGTGTGGGTATAAAGAGGGCCTTTGTGTAATTGACTTATTAACACTTTACTTTTTTCATCTTCATTTTCTGGCAGATTGATATATATCCAGGCAGGTACTTTTGTATCCAGTTCGTAGATTTGAGCAGGCTTAATATTATACATTTCTAAGGCGGCTTGAGATTTTGCGAGGAATACACCATTTGCATATATAACAGCTATAGGCCGTTCTTGATATACGGTCCATACTCCAAAATATAAACATGAAAATTGTATTAACCCAATAACGAAAAGATCTAGCTTCAGGTGGCGTTTGCCAACCTTATAAATAATTAATGTCAATGTAGGCCCAATGATAAAATCGATCCCGGCGATTAAGCGTATACCGTCCCAACCGCCATCCGTTGCAAATAAGAACCCCGGATACCAGAAATAGGTTATAACAGTCGCAAGTATCATGAAGATTAGCGCACTAATCAGGATGTGAATTACAAAAGCGTGATAACGATTTTTTGGCGTGATAAACATATTAATCTATATAAATTTTATTCAGGTAAAAAATATATAATCACAAATATTTTATTTAATAAATTTTTCAGAGTAAAGATACTGAATTCTGGATTAATGAGTGTACTTAAGAATACTAATTACGGTATTATTTATCACAATTAAATCAATATGTTATCAGTTTGTTTATATGAAAAATTTCCTTGAAAACGACCGCTTGCTTAAAGCGCTGTTACGCCAACCAGTAGATAAGACTCCTGTATGGATGATGCGTCAGGCAGGGAGGTATCTGCCAGAGTATCGAGCCACCCGAGAGAAGGCTGGCGATTTTGTCACATTATGCCAAACGCCAGACCTTGCATGTGAAGTCACTATGCAGCCATTAGAACGTTACCCTCTGGACGCTGCGATATTATTCTCGGATATATTGACGATCCCCGATGCCATGGGGCTTGGGTTGAAATTAATCGAATCGGTAGGTCCTAAGTTTGATAACCCAATCACGTCACTGGGAGATATTAAAAACCTGCCCATGCCTGATCCTGAAGAAGATCTTGGTTATGTCATGGATGCTGTGCGCTTGATTCGTAAGGAGTTGAACGGAAGTGTCCCTTTAATAGGTTTTGCAGGTAGTCCCTGGACGTTAGCTACTTATATGATTGAAGGCGGATCAAGCAAAGACTTTGGTAAAATAAAAAAGATGCTTTACCAAGAGCCAGATATGCTTCACTTGTTACTGGATCATGTTGCCAAGGCTGTTGGCTTATATTTGAATGCTCAGATAAACGCAGGCGCTCAAGTGATTATGATTTTTGATACATGGGGCGGGGTATTATCAACACCTGCGTATCATGCGTTTTCTCTTGCGTATATGAAACAGATTCTTGATGAATTACAAAGAGAGCACGAAGGACAAAAAATACCTGTGATCTTGTTTACAAAAGGTGCTGGTTGCTGGATTGAAGATATTGCGGGTACAGGTTGTGATGGAGTGGGTCTTGACTGGATGCAGGATATTGGGCAGGTTCGATCGAAGATAGGAGAACGTGTTGCTTTACAGGGTAATATGGATCCGGCGATTCTGAAATCTAATCCTGAAGCAATTCGTAATGAAGTCGCTTTAATACTCGAAAGCTTTGGTAAAGGTCCTGGGCACGTCTTCAATCTGGGACATGGTATAACGCCAGATATCGATCCAGAAAATGCAGGTGCGTTTATAAATGCGGTTCATGAGTTGAGTACGCAATATCATAGTAATTAGTTGTTATGCTTAAAACCAGATTAAAATTAATTGCGAAAGGGTTCTGTGTCGGTTCTGCCGATGTCGTCCCAGGTGTTAGTGGTGGCACGATGGCATTTATACTCGGTATCTATCCGCAATTAATCAATGCGATTAAATCATTCGATAGTGAATGGTTGAAAATGGTTTTGTCTTTTAATTTAAAAGGCGTAATCAATAGGCCGCACTTTGGTTTTTTAATTCCTTTAGGTATCGGTGCTGTAACTGCCTTACTGTTTTTTACCCGCGTAGTGCCATTACCTGTTTTGATTCGAACTCAAGCAGAGATCATATACGGTCTATTTTTTGGCCTTGTGTTAGGTTCCATTATTCTCTTATTTCGTCATCTTGGATTACACCTGTTATTAAAAAGAGTCTTGTTTTTAATAGCAGGTATTTTATTCGGTGGTTTTGTTGTGACGATGGTTCCGGCTTCGACACCTGACGATACCTGGTTTATTTTCTTATGTGGGGCGGTCGCCATATCGGCGATGATATTGCCGGGGATTTCTGGCTCATTTATATTATTGATGTTAAAAAAATATGCCTACATTTTTAATGCAATTGGTCATTTTGATTTTTCAATTATATTGCCTTTCGTACTAGGTATCGTTACTGGGATTATAATATTCAGTCGATTTCTTTCATATTTGTTAAAAAGATTTTATCAACAGACTATTTTATTTATTACAGGGCTGTTAATGGCTTCTTTATATGTTATCTGGCCGTATCAGACACGCATATATGAGCTTGTTCGAAACAAAGAGCGCCTGGTTTCATCTGTGCCATATCTACCAGAAACATTTAATAACCAGCTGTTTTATTCGGCTATTATGATGGTTATAGGTTTAGCGTTTGTAATAATACTTGATCGATATTCTGAGGATACGGTTACTATAGGTAACTAGACTTTGTGCGATCCTTAAACTTGATATACCTTATAAGTAAGGGGAATAGCTATGCCATTATCTGAAATCATTTTAGTTATAATGGGTCTTTTGACCATTGCGATGGTTGCTGCGGCTATCTGCAAAAATATCCCTGTGCCCTATACGGTCTTTCTGGTTATCCTTGGAATCATCCTTGGTTCAATAGCGCGACATAATCCCGGGTTGGAATTATTGCTTGAATTTCAGCTTACCCCGGATCTGGTTTTATTTTTATTTTTACCTGCCTTGATTTTTGAATCGGCGTTAAATCTGGATGCGCGCCTATTGATGAAAGATATTATTCCGGTACTGGTGTTAGCAATCCCCGCACTGTTAATCTCTGCAGGGGCTATTGGCCTAGGTCTTTGGTTGATTCAAGATTTTAATATTTTTCATGCGCTGCTTTTTGGCACGCTAATCTCCGCAACAGATCCAGTAGCGGTTATCGCGTTGTTTAAGGAGCTCGGTGCACCTCAAAGATTAACAATACTCGTTGAAGGTGAATCATTATTCAATGACGCGACCGCGATTGTTTTCTTTAACATTATTCTGGGTTTGGCAATTACAGAACAATTTACTGCATCTGATGCTGGTTTTGCTGTGCTTGAATTTTTCCGAGTGTTTTTTGGAGGACTGTTTGTTGGTGGCATAATTGGCATAGTCTTGAGTGAATTATTGTATAGAATTCGAGCGGGTATGAGCTCATATCTTATTATGTCAATAGTATTGGCATACAGTAGTTTTGCTATAGCAGAACATATCATGCATGTTTCTGGTGTTATGGCTGTATTAGCTGCAGCGATTGCCTTGGGTATCTTTGGTGTGAGCCGCATACCTCAAAGCGAACGTGAGACAGTTGACGAGACATGGGATGTCTTAGCATTAATCTGTAACTCACTTTTATTTTTATTGGTTGGATTATCAGTTGATATCTCCCAACTTTTTTCTCATCTCGATAGTATTGCGATTGCGATCGTCCTGGTCTTGGCTTCTCGTGCAGCAGGGATCTATAGTATGGTGCCGGCGACGATAAAGATGTTTAAGTTGCCACATGTTTCAGTGGGTGAACGACATATCATGTGGTGGGGAGGTTTGAAGGGCGGGCTCGCAATAGCGATTGTGCTGTCTATTCCGCTAGATATGCCTGGCCGCGATTCAATTTTATATATAACGTTAGGTGTTGTTTTATTTTCATTGTTAATAAATGCGCCAACTATTCGACCGCTAATGCAGAAATTGGGTTTTGATAAGTTTACCGGTGAGGAAGTCGCAGAATTAAAACACGGTCTGATCCAGTCGCAACACCATTCAGAAGAGATATTGGAATCATTCTATAAAGCCAACTTAATATCACGTAGCACCCAACAACTGATTCAAAAAAAGACACAACAGGTGTTTAATGTCAGCGAAAATGAATCCAGTGATCGTATTGAAACGCGTCATGCTTATATAACAGCGTTACGAATAGAAATGCAGGAACTTAAGGCACTGTATGATATTGGGTTCTTGCAGTATTACACCTATATGAATATCAAGAATTCGATGCAGCGTGATCGCGAGAGCTGGTCGATTGATTCAAAAGTAGGTATGTCAGGTGAAGAAAATAATGAAGCCAATCTATTTGTTAGACTTGAAAAAGCATTGATTAAACAATTACGTGAACATGACTTTGCTGCAGGCATGTTATCCCGTTATCAGTATCTCCGCTTTTCACAAAGTTTGCAGCGTGATATTGCTGGAGTATTGATCTGCGAAAAAGTCATTGAACAAATTAATCATATTGATGATTTTAGTCCGGAACTTAAAAACCAGATTGTTGATAAATACAAACAACGTGCCACACGTAAAAAAAATAGATTAGAAAAAATAGCTGAGGATTTCCCTGAATTTTACATACGTTTTGAAACTAGATTGTTTGCCAAGGTCGCGTTAGTTACAGCCGAGTTTTTTACAGAAGAAGCACATCATAATGGTGAAATTGGCTCCAAGGTATTCTCTAATATAGAACGACGAATACATGCGGCAATTAATGCTTTGCAACCGATTTCAGACCCTGCCCCTAAGCTAAAGCCGCATGACTTGATTGGAATGGTGCCGCTGTTAAATGGTTTATCAATCGATTTACTGGAGCGTTTATCAAAGCATGCAAAGGCAATGACCTTTCTGGCTGGCGACCAAATAATTGGTGAAGGTGAAAAGGGAGACTCACTCTATATTATTACTCATGGTCTGGTATCAGTATATAAAGAAGGTTATGAGGATGAGCCCATTGGCGAGCTACGGGATGGTGATTTCTTTGGCGAAATGGCATTGTTAGGGACACAGGTGAGAACAGCCAGTGTTAAATCGATAAAGCCAACTACCTTGTTACGTTTGAGTCGGAAGGATGTGCTATTAATGGCGGATAAAGAACCTGAGTTAAAAGGTCGTCTTGAAGATATGAGTTCAGTCAGGCGATCTACAGATTCATGATGACGGTTTGAACTTTCGGTTAAACATGAAACATAATAATAAGCTTAAAATGCAAAAGCTTATTATTAGAGTATTCCCAAACTTACTATAAGGAGTTTCCCCTGCATACAGTTTTACTGTTGCAGATAATGCATGCGGTTTAAACTGAGGTGAACGGGTAATAACCTTGCCTTTATTATCAATGACGGCAGAAACTCCGGTATTGGTCGAACGTAATAGATAGCGTCCATTTTCTAATGCGCGCATTCTTGCCATCTGCAAGTGCTGATGGGGTGCAAAAGAATTACCAAACCAGGCATCATTACTAACGTTAATTAAAATATTCGCATCAGGTAATGCCTTTCTTACTTCTGAACCGTAGGCATCTTCATAGCAAATACTCATGCCGAAGACACCTCTCTCAGTTTCAAATATTTTTTGTTCAGGATCGCCTGATGAAAAATCAGACATAGGTATCTTTAGAAAACGTAATATCTTACCGAGAAAAGGTTTAAAGGGTAAATATTCTCCAAAAGGGACGAGATGGTATTTATGATAGAAACGATGTTCATCGTCTATCAATAAAACACTATTAAAATAATTATTAGACTCTGGGTCTTTATAGGCAAGCCCACTCATGAACAAAGCATTGTTAGACATCTGTTCATTAGAAATCGGACGAATAAAATCATCGGCTAGCTGATACAGGGAAGGTATTGCGGTCTCCGGCCAGATAATAAGGTCTGATGACCAAAAGGGTTTACTTAGTGCAGAATAAATTTCATAGGTTTTTTGACGTTGTTCTGGTTTCCACTTTTGTTCTTGTGGTATTGCGCCTTGGATCAAAGCGATATCTATGTTTCTGCCTAAGTCGTTCGTCCAGTTAATCTTGCTCAATATAGTTGAAGATAAAATGATTAGTATGAGTAATATTCCTCCAGTCGATCTGTGCTTCGTGTTTCCAGTGACTAATATAGTTATTGCCATTGCTGATAGACAGGCAAATAATGTAACGCCATAATCGCCAAGCACCGGAGCGAAACCAGCCAAGATACTGTCGGTTTGACTTGAGCCGACATTCAGCCAGGGAAAACCAGTTAACATCCAACCGCGGCACCACTCAGTTAATAACCATAGCGCAGGCAAGGCGATGACTCTAGCATATTTAAAAAAGCGAATTCCGAGGTAGCCACACAAGGCTGGGTATAGAGATATATATGCGATAAAGATATAGGTAAATGAAAGGGCGCCTATAATATTAACGCCACCAAATAAGTTAATGCTGATATGTAACCAGTTGACCCCGACTCCAAACATGGCGAAGGCAAATAAGTAACCGAGTATAAAAGCTTCGCGTGCTGAATTTGTGTTTAGCCAGAAATAGAAAAGAACACTGAGTGTTATTAGGCTGATAAAATAAAAATTATATGGAGCGAATGCAAATGGGACAAGAGCCCCGAGGATTATTGACAATAATCTTTTTACCAATATTTTATTTTGTAAAAACCGCATCACAGAAGATTTGTGTTGAACAAATAAACTTTGGATTATTCTGACACGATAGCGTCGTCAGTGTCTTCTTCTAAATTTATACGAGTAAAAAGCAAGAGGTGCACACGGCGTTTATCAGCCCTTAAAACTTTAATATTAAAGTCCTTAAAATCGATAGTTTCGCCACGTTTGGGTAAATGCCCAAAGGTGTTAATAACCATTCCGCCAATAGTCTCGTACTCATCGTCGCTAATATCTGTTTTAAAGTAAGCGTTAAACTCATCTATTGTGGTTAATGCCTTAATGGTATAACGGTCATTGTCGTGAGTGTTAATGTTAGTTTCATCTTCTTCAAAATCATGTTCGTCTTCAATTTCGCCAATGATCTCTTCAATGACATCCTCAATAGTAACCAGACCTGCAACCCCAGTATATTCATCAATAACAATTGCCATATGGTTACGACTCGTGCGGAACTCGCGCAATAGGACATTCAAACGTTTGCTTTCAGGGATGAATACAGTTGCCCGCATCATATCTTTAATATCGAAGTTCTTCTTTGGGTTAGCGTAATAATGTAATAAATCCTTAGCTAACAATATGCCGACTATTTCATCATTGGTGTCACCAACAACGGGGAAACGTGAATGCCCTGACTCGACAACGACAGAAAGTATATCTTCAGGTGCAGCATCACTGTCAATAACAATCATTTGTACGCGTGGAATCATAATGTCGCGTACCTGAATCTCAGAAACATGTAATGCTCCTTCAATCATTAGTAGTGCATCAGTATCAAGGAGGTTTCTATGCTCTGAGTTTCTTAAAATTTCAATGAGCGCATCACGATCTTCCGGTTCATGGGAAAAAATTCTGGAAAAACGTTTTAACCATTTTTTATAATTGATTGGTTTATTCTTACTCATGATGGTTGTTTTGTTTCATACGGGTTTGCATAACCTATATTTTTTAATATTTTAATTTCTTTTGATTCCATAATCCTGGCCTGTTCACTTGACTCATGATCATATCCTTGTAAATGTAATACACCATGAATTACCAGGTGCGCCCAATGAGCGTCAAACTCTTTGCCTTGCGCATTGGCCTCTCGTTCTACAACTGGTGCACAAATAACAATATCGCCTAAAAGGTTTGGTGCCTGTTCCAGTATCTCACCTACGGGAAAGGATAATACATTTGTCGCTGACTCTTTTTTACGCCATTCCTTGTTCAGCGCGAGACCTTCTTCTTCATCAACGATACGGAGCGTTATTTCAGCATCTTGATATTTTGTATCAAGCGCTTGTTTTGCCCATTCCACAATTTTATTACCCTCAGGAAGTGAATTTATGCCTGAAGCATTTTGAATTTCTATCATCCTATTCATTATAGTCGTTAACGTTTAATTTTGATGATGAGATTTTTCTTGTTCATGTTTGTCATAGGCATTTAAGATTCGAGCAACCAATGGATGACGAACGACATCTTTGGATTTAAAGAAAGTAAAACTTATACCCGTTTCATCATTTAAAATATCAACAACGTGACGAAGGCCTGATTGTTTTCCAGCGGGGAGATCAACTTGTGTTATGTCGCCGGTTATTATCGCTGTCGAATTGAATCCAATTCGTGTTAAAAACATCTTCATTTGTTCTATCGTGGTATTTTGGGCTTCATCCAGAATGATAAATGCCTCGTTTAGCGTACGACCGCGCATAAAAGCCAGTGGAGCAACTTCTATAACGTTTCTTTCTATTAATTTGGCCACTTTTTCAAAACCTAACATCTCATACAGTGCGTCATATAAGGGGCGTAAATAAGGATCAACTTTTTGTACCAAGTCACCTGGCAGGAAACCTAGTTTTTCACCCGCTTCTACAGCCGGTCTTACCAGCACTAATCTTCGAGCACGATCTTGCTCCATGGCTGCAACCGCACAGGCTACTGCGAGGTAAGTTTTTCCGGTACCAGCAGGACCGATGCCAAAATTGATGTCATGATTCTGAATGTTCAACAAATAGTGTTTTTGATTAGTTGTACGACCACGAATCATGCCTCGCTTTGTTTTGATGGAAACTTCATTTTCAATATCATTTTCTAGCTCATCTTCCATCTGCATGCCTTGTAAATGCAGGTGCACACCTTCGGATGATAACGGCTCGCTTTCTGTAGAGGCGTACATTTTTTTCAGCAGTTGTTGAGTGAGCTGAACTGATTTTTCGCTACCGCTAACATGGAAACTATTGCCACGATTATTTATTTCCACACCCATATAACGCTCGACCTGACGTATATGCCGATCCAGAGGCCCGCACAAATTTGACAAACGTTGATTGTCGGCCGGTTCTAGAAATAAATCGTTTGAGAGTGTGGTATTGATAGTTGTCTAACTATTGATTGATTAGAGATTGGCTGCTTGATCAAGCATTTCAGAATCTGGCAAAGCGCCACGTAATGAATTTGGTAATGCTTCAGTAATTTCAACATCAACAAAATGGCCTATTAGATCCTGTGGGCCTTTAAAATTTACGACGCGATTGTTTTCTGTTCTGCCTCGAAGTTGTTCAGTATCTTTCTTTGACAAACCTTCGACCAGAATAGTCTGGCTTGTCCCCACCATAGCCGAGCTGATTTCAGCTGCTCTTTGGCTTATGCGCGTTTGCAGGATAGATAAGCGCTCTTTTTTTGTTTGCATTGGTGTGTCGTCGGGTAGACTTGATGCTGGTGTGCCAGGTCTGGCGCTATAGATAAAGCTAAATGAATGATCAAAACCAATATCATTTATCAGGTTCATGGTCTCTTCGAAGTCTTTGTCGGTCTCACCTGGAAAACCAATGATGAAATCAGAAGACATACTCAGGGTTGGTCTTATAGCACGCAAACGTTTAATTTTATTTTTATATTCTAGTCTTGTATGGCCGCGCTTCATTAGCGCAAGAATTCGATCAGAACCACTTTGTACAGGGAGGTGCAAATGGCTAACCAGCTCAGGAACTCGACCATAAACTTCAATGAGACTATCTGAAAACTCCAATGGGTGTGATGTGGTAAATCGAATTCGGTCAATGCCATTAATAGCAGCGACATATTCTATGAGTAGCGCGAGATCTGCAATATGACCATCATGCATAACGCCACGATAAGCATTAACATTTTGTCCCAGAAGGTTTACTTCTCGTACACCTTGTTCAGACAATTCAACGACTTCAGTAATTACATCATCAAATGGACGACTAACTTCTTCTCCGCGCGTGTAGGGCACGACACAAAAACTGCAATACTTGCTACAGCCTTCCATGATTGAAACAAATGCACTTGGCCCTTCAGCTCTGGGGCTCGGCAGGTTGTCAAACTTCTCAATCTCAGGAAAAGAAATATCAACAATGGATTTTCGATTGCTGACTACATCAGAATACATTTGTGGTAGTCGGTGTAGTGTTTGTGGTCCAAATACAATATCCACGAACGGGGCACGGTCAAGGATAGCGGCACCTTCTTGACTTGCAACGCAACCACCAACACCGATTACCAGATTGGGATTGGATTTTTTAAACGGTCGCCAGCGGCCCAGTTGTGAGAACACCTTTTCTTGTGCTTTTTCGCGGATCGAACAAGTATTCAGCAGTATCAAATCGGCTTCTGAGGGATCCTCTGTACGGGTCATTTTATGAGCCTCTTCCAGAGAATCCAGCATTCTTGCTGAATCATACTCATTCATCTGACAACCCAAGGTTTTGATGTATAGTTTCTGAGTCATGAATTTTCTAGTGTATCGCAGAAAAGGTTGGCTAAATTACACTTTATAGCGTTTTATTTCCAGCCAAAATTAGGCAATGAGCGAGAAAAAACGGGGCTTTGACGACTATTGAATGCCATCTTAAGGCTAATTGGTTCCGTTTTCTAATTGTTTGAGTTTTGCGCGGAGTTCATCTCGTTCTCGACCAATTTCTGCGGTCTCTGCCAAGGACTCAAATGCAGAAGTTTCGGCGTGTTCTGCTCGTTCAATTAAGGCTTGCCGTTGCTTACTTAACTGAATTTCACGTTTGCTGGGGCCTAGCAGATCGCGAATTGCTTTAACAAAGCCGGAATGTTCTGGTTCATCGTGACTGGAGGTAAATAAATCGTCATCTGCGCCATCTTTAAAATTCGAGAATTCAGGATTAGATAGAAACTCTTGTAATTGTGACTGTATTGATGAGGCGAGTGAATTGAGCGATGGGTCCAGTTTCTCATGCTTAAGAATAGAGTCCACTAGCAATTTAAATTTACGTGCTTCTTGATAGCCGTTAATATCTGTTTCGAATTCAATCTTCATCTGGATATGTTTGTTTCCTTATCTACTTAAAGCATAATTACAATAAATCTTAAGTCAAGCTGCGGCATCAACATTCTCATGCAATAAGACAATGCGGATAATTCAAAAACTCAACATAACATTATTATTGTGCTCTATTTTTTCTCTGGCTAACGCAGAGGGAGATGTTCTGCGCCTTGCTATAACCACGACGACCGAAAACTCGGGTTTGATGTCTATGTTAAATCCTGTCTTTGAAAGTGAATACAACATAAAAATTAATACCATCATCGTTGGAACCGGAGAGGCTTTACGTTTGGGGAAACAGGGTGATGTTGACGTGTTGTTAACGCATTCGCCAGAAGGGGAAAAAAAATTCATCAGTTCTGGTTACGGGCTTAAGCGATATCCCGTTATGCATAATGAGTTTATTCTAGTGGGACCAGTTGGAGATCCAGCAAATACTAATGCTGCCAGTTCCATATTTGATGCACTCAATAATATATATGTTACTAAAAGTACGTTTATTTCCAGGGCCGATGAATCAGGAACACATAAGAAAGAACAGTTTATTTGGAAAGAGAATGGCGGGACTCCTACGGATGACTGGTATGTGCAGGCAGGGATGGGGATGGGGCGTGTGCTGCTACTAGCAAATGAGCAAGATGCTTACACCTTGACAGACCGCGGCACCTATTTAGCATTCAAAGATAAAATAGATTTAAATACCAGCTATCAAGGTGACTCTATTCTACATAACCCATACCATGTAATAGCGGTTAATCCTGAACTCCATCCTCAGATCAATAATGAATCCGCAGAAAAATATATTAAATTTATTACGGGTGATAAAGCACAAAATATAATTAAAAATTATCAATTATATGGTGAACAATTGTTTCATCCAGAGTCAGTCACAGACAATATTGTCCTGGAAGAAAATACAATAGAGGTTAGCAGAAACTTTTTTCTAGATGCGACGATATCTTCTTTCAATCTTATTGTTAATTTTGACAAACCCTTGTTTCATGTTGTCTGGACATCATTAAAAGTTTCTTTAATAGCAGTATTAATTGCAACACTGCTTAGTATTCCTCTTGGCGTTGTTGTTGCCTTGAATAATTTTACCGGGAAAACATTTTTGTTGACCTGCCTGAATACATTAATGGCATTGCCAACCGTAGTTGTGGGCTTGTTGTTATATGGGATATTGAATCGTCAAGGCTTGTTAGGAAGTATGAGCCTGCTATATACCTCTACAGCAATAATAATTGGTCAGTGTGTGTTGATTATTCCAGTAATATGGAATTTAAGCATCGCAGCTGTCAACGCCGCGGACCCCAGGTTGGCTATGACGTGTACTTCTCTTGGTGCAAATTTCTTTCAGCGTTGTGTTATTTATATGAGCGAGGTTCGCTTTGCTCTTGTTGCCGCAGTCGTAACTGGGTTTGGACGGGCTATTGGCGAGGTAGGTATCGCCATGATGCTGGGTGGGAATATTCATGGTTATACACGTACGATGACAACTGCGATTGCCTTGGAGACTAGTAAAGGAGATTTTGAGTTTGCGTTGGCACTGGGCTTCATGTTGCTATTTGTTGCTTTTATTATTAATAGTGTGCTTCAGCAGTTTCAACTAAAAATAAAATGACAAATCTATATCAATTAAAAAACATCACGTTTAACTACGGTGCTAATTTTAATCTTGCTGACGTTTGTATAGACATAGAAGAATCGAATATTATTGCCATTGTTGGCCCCAATGGCTCAGGAAAAACCAGCTTACTAAATATACTTTCATTTCTTAATTTTCCTCATGCAGGTTCTCTTTTTTATAATGGAATAGAATTAACTTCAAATAATTTCTCACAGTTCAGAAAAACGGCAGGCTATGTGCAACAAAGCCCTTATCTTTTACGAGGGACAGTGTTTAAAAATATCGAACTTGGTTTAAAACTTAATAAAGTTGATAAAGAAACCCGAGTAAAAAAGGTTTTAGAAGTAATGCAGCTATTGGGCATCAATAAATTCTCGAACAGAAATGGACGAACATTATCCGGAGGTGAAGCGCAAAAGGTAGCTATAGGACAGGTGCTCGTGCTCGATCCTGATGTACTGATACTTGACGAACCGTTTACGCATCTCGATAAGGATGCAATAGATGAATTAGAGCAAATTGTTTTAAAATTGAAAGAAGACCTTCACAAGACAATAATTCTTACCACGCATAATCAATATCAGGCTCAATGGTTAGCTGATCACGTATATAGTGTAATAAAGGGCAAGGTCTTTGAGTACCAAATGATTAACCTTTTTAGTGGCGCTATTGATTTTAAAAAAAATGTTTTTAATACAGGCAAGCATTTAATAGTTATTCCTGAGGATATAAATCATGCAGAACATATAGCTATAGATCCAAAACAAATTGTTATATCAAGAGATAAGCTTGATTCAAGTATGCAAAATAGTCTTCAAGGAAAAATTACGGGAATGACAGAAGATAGCGGTCAGGTAAAAGTAAACATAGATGCCAATGAAGAATTTCAAGCAGTAGTAACACATAAAGCAATCGAGGAATTAGGTCTGACTATAGGCGCAGAAGTGTGGATTAGCTTTAAAAGTTCATCGATACTGGTATTCTAGGTGTAGCAAATAACCCGGTGTAAAAATAATGGAAGAAGAAATACAAGCCCTGCAAAAAGCGACTGATCTTGCCAGCGAGATTGTCGTAAATTACGGGTTTCAGTTTTTTGCAGCCCTGATTATCCTCATCATCGGTTGGCAAATAGCAAAATGGGTTGCTTCTCTCGTACTAAAATTATGCGCTAGAATGAATCTTGATATTACCTTATCAAAGTTCTTTGCCGGTGTAGCTAAAACAATCCTCCTTGCCTTTGTCGTTATTATCGCATTGGGAAAATTTGGTATTACGATTGCCCCTTTTATTGCAGCTCTCGGCGCCGTCGTCTTTGGTAGTACCCTGGCACTACAGGGGCCGATATCAAATTATGGCGCAGGGTTAACGATAATCCTTACACGCCCATTTGTCGTTGGGGACACCATTCGTATTGATAATGTTATTGGTATCGTAGAAGAAATTAAACTGGCTTATACCCTGTTAAGTAATGAAGACGGCGAACAAATAACGGTTCCAAACAATCAGGTTATAGGCAAGATTATCTATAATTCCGCAGCAAATTTAATCGTTGAGCAAAAGCTTACTATTAGTTATGACGATGACCCCGATGTAATAATCCGAATCATTCTCAAAGAAATCAATTCAAACCCTGAGGTTGTCTCTGAGCCCGGGGCACAAGTCGGGATAGAGAATTTTGCAGATTATGGTATAGAACTTGGGATGCGTTACTGGATTCCTACAAAAACGTATTTCCAGCTTAAATACGAGATTAATAAATCGGTCTATTCTGTTTTGCGTGCGGAAAACATATCGTTCCCATACCCCAGACAAACAGTACATATAGAGCGGGATAGTTAATCAGGCCGGCGTTGTAACAACGCATTATATTTTTATTGCTATACTTATAAGCTGGGCCACAGGGTATAGATAATAAGCAGAGTTGAGCATGGCGATCCCGGTTAACAAGGTCAATGGTATCGGTCCCAAAACTACTGAATACTTGAAGCTTAAAAGTGTGGCAACAGATGTCGCGTTAGTAAAGTTTGGTATTACAAGTTTGTCTCTTGCGCCGGACTTTAATCCCGGCTGCGTTACTACTGCAATCAATGAAGAAAAAAACTTAATTCCTGATTCAAGTGCTTTAAAGATGATTGAAAAACACTTTCAGAAAATCCAAAACTAAAAAGCCCGATAGAAAGAATAAGAAAAACACAAAATAAGAGAAAGAAACAAGTTGAAACCTGTGTTACACAAAAGTCGTTGTTCATATTTGTTTGATAAAGTCAGACCCGTTAGATCTTTTATCTATGTTGTCTACGTAATCTTGTGAATTTAATTAAAAATAAGAGGAAGTGGTTATGAAAATAGAAACAATAGCAATCCATGGTGGCTACTCCCCGGAACCAACAACCAAAGCTGTTGCAGTACCAATATACCAAACAACATCATATGCCTTTGATAATACACAGCATGCGGCAGACCTGTTCGACTTAAAAGTTGAGGGTAATATTTATACGCGGATGATGAATCCAACAACCGCTGTGTTAGAACAGCGTGTGGCTCAAATGGAGGGTGGTATCGCTGGCTTGGCTGTGGCTTCAGGCATGTCGGCGATTACTTACGCAATACAAACTATTGCGCAAGCTGGAGATAATATAATTTCTACCAGCAGCTTATATGGTGGAACTTATAATCTATTTGCGCATACTTTTCCTCAAATGGGAATTGAAACCCGGTTTATAGATGCCGGCGATTACGAAAAAATAGCTCCTCTCATCGATGAAAAAACAAAAGCGGTGTTTTGTGAGTCTATAGGTAACCCTGCCGGTAATATTGCTGATCTGGAAAAAATCGCAAAAATCGCGCATGCGAGCGGAGTGCCGGTTATTGTCGATAATACAGTTGCGACCCCTTATCTATGTAGGCCGTTTGAACATGGCTGTGACATTGTTGTCCATTCATTAACCAAGTACATGGGAGGACACGGCAGTAATATCGGTGGTGTCATTGTTGATTCAGGTAAATTTCCGTGGGCGGAACACGCCGAGCGTTTTAAATCTTTAAATGAACCTGATCCTTCTTATCATGGGGTTGTTTATACCGAGGCAATGGGTGAAGCAGCCTATATCGCGCGCGCGCGTGTTGTACCCCTTAGGAATATGGGCGCAGCGATATCACCGATGAATAGCTTTATGATAATGCAGGGTATCGAAACATTACCCATAAGAATGGATCGGCACTGCGAAAATGCTATTGCAATTGCTAATTACTTATCAACACATGACAAAGTAAGCTGGGTTAGGTACGCAGGCCTGCCTGACCATGCAGATTATGATTTGTTAAAGAAATACTGTGGTGGTCGAGCAGCAAGTATATTAAGTTTTGGTATAAAAGGTGGTGCAGTCGCTGGTGGAAACTTTATTGATGCCTTGGGTTTGTTCACGCGTTTGGTGAATATTGGTGATACTAAATCTTTAGCTTGCCATCCTGCGACCACTACGCATAGACAACTATCTCCAGAAGAGATGACAAAAGTAGGTGTGTCGGATGACCTTGTCAGACTCTCGGTCGGAATAGAACACATTGATGATTTACTGGAAGATATAGAACAAGCGTTAACCAAAGCATAAATAGCTGTGGATGATTTCGATAAAGCATTGTTACAACATGCATGAGGTTTCTATACATACTGGTAATATTAGCTTTTTTGAATGCTTGTTCAGATACAGATGCCCCGGAAGTTTTATTTGAACAAGGCCAATATAAAAAAGCTTTTAGTCTATGGCAGCCGTTGGCAAAAGAGGGCGATTTAAAAGCACAGAATTTTATTGCCATTCATTATTACCTTGGATTAGGTATTAAGCGAGACCATAAATTAGCAAGGCAATGGTTCGAAAAAGCGGCAATTAATAGGTTCCCCGACGCGCAATATAACCTGGGTGTTATGTATGAAAATGGTGAAGGTGTTGTTCAGGATTATGTGGTCGCCTATATGTGGTTGTATATGGCGGATCAAAATGGAAATACTAATGCATCAAAAAGAATGCAAAGATTGGCTGAAGAACACAAACTATTTCCGAATCAAATGAAGCATGCTGTGGAACAGGCCAAAGAACTTTATCATTAACCATTGCGCCTGCTAATACATAAACAGTAAAACACTAAGGAGAACGTGATGCCGTTAGTTAATATCTCTATATTAAAAGGAAAATCCCCTGAATATATAAAAGCTGTCGCTGATGGCATTAATTCAGCAGTCATAGAAACCATGGGTTTCCCTGATGATGATCGTTATCAGATAATTCATGAATGCGAACCACATTGTTTACAATTGCAGGAACGCACTGGTGACAGGGTTATGATGCATTTAATTATGCGAGCAGGTCGATCAAATAAATCTAAACAAGCCTTTTATGCAAAAGCAGTTGAGAACCTTGCAAAAGACCCTGGAATCGACCCCGCCAATGTTCTAATAACAATTGCAGAAAACCATGATATCGATTGGTCGTTTCGAGATGGCGTTGCGCAGTTTGTGACTTAGTCAATATTGAGTTGTCATGGCTCTTCTGAATGGGGTAAGTGTGAGAGCTATGTAACAGCAATGACTGAAAACTTAGTCACTGACTCATGGTGTTATGATCTAATCTGAAACTATTCGCTATTAACTAAAACATACATTTACGGTACATGCTCTGTGCCAAAACCTCGTTCACTTGAGTTTTAATCGGTGTTCAACCAGTCTCAATCAGGCACAAAACAACACATTCTTTTAGTATTCTGATAGAATTAAAAAGCTTAAGTAAGCATATTGTATATTTACCCGTAAACAACCAGAGGGATTTGGATTATGAAAACAACGAGATTTATCACAGTATTAATTTTTGTAATGATTGTTTTAACAGGGTGTGAAACAACATCTTCTATTCCATATTCGGCATCTACTCAAAACGTTCTGAACTTCCAAAAACAGTTACCAGAAACAAATGTGAGCCTGGGTTCGTTCGTTGATAGTAATCATATGGAGGAATTAACTTGTCGTCTGTTGGGACCTATAGATGTTTCTAGGGGAAAATCAAAAGCTGAATATATAAAAGATGCAATGCAAACGGAACTATTTTTAGCTCAAGTATATTCGGTAGATAGCGATGTTATTATTGAAGGGAAACTGGATGCGGTGAATTTTAGTTCGGTTTCCCCAGCGAACTGGGAGTTTGAGTTTACAGTATCTTCTAATTTATATACTGGCTATACCGTAAAAACGAAATATGAATTTAACACAAGTTACTCTGCTTATAGTGCTTGTAAAAATGTTGCCGATGCGTTCGGGCCTGCAGTGCAAGATTTGATTAATACAATAGTGACTCATCCTGATTTTTCAAAATTAGTAGAAAAGTAAATATTCGGAATTAAGTAAATCTATAAAAGATGACTATAAATTGTTTCCGCCGATATTAATTTTAGAAAGTAATCCCGGGGTGTAACATTTTTAATATGGTGGCTATGGGTGGAATTGAACCACCGACCCCAGCGTTATGAGTG
>TARA_R110002073_G_scaffold80260_9_pt1 | contig 31742 bp, 22 predicted proteins | sample TARA_R110002073 | Tara Oceans TARA_R110002073 (sample SAMEA4397174) | marine metagenome | biome: Polar Biome; feature: [DCM] deep chlorophyll maximum layer (ENVO:01000326); material: water (ENVO:00002006), including particulate matter (ENVO:01000060) such as... | depth 40 m | reverse complement strand
GCAGTGGTCGACCCGGTTGCCGGTCCCGTAAATATTCATCCAACGCGATTCCTTGTCGCTGCCGGGTTCCGTCTGCTCGAACGAACAATCGGTAATTCGACAATCATGCGCATGGACCGAGCTATGGGTGCGGAAGTCAAAGACGTCGCTCGTGCCGCTGGGATTACGAATCGATAACCCGGACACCGTCACGTGAGTTCCGGACACGCGAAACTCAATCGCACCAGTGAGCACCACTTGTCCCGCTGACTCAGCCCTGATCCGAATCGGCTGCTCCGCCGTACCCGAGAGTGATTCAAACTTCAGTTTTGGATCCGTCCAGGTGCCGTTGGCCAGCACAATCACATCCCCAGCTTGGACCTGTTTAAGCACGGGTTTTAAATCGGAATCAGGAGTGATGCGAATCTCGACGGCGGAAACATCGCCCGCCAAGAGAACGAAAAGTACGCACATCAAAGTTCGGGACAATCGCGTGCCGATATCGTTAGGCGTTTTTAGCTTCGCGAGAGTACGCAAACACGCAGTTTTCACGGAGCTAAAGGCGACACTTGTTGGCATGGGGAATAGTTCCAGGAAGCAATTGCTGGGGATGTAGTAGGTTACTTGTACTGAACGCGAACTTTAGCTGAGCCAATTTCGCAATACCTTGAGGTCACGTCGCAGTGCCTCGATGTTAGCCTGCGTGCCCTCTTTGTCGAGATACTCCACATGCAGCGAAATAGGGCCATCGAATCCATCTGCTTTGACGATGTCGAAGAATTTTGGATCAACACGTCCCGTTCCCAACGGCACATGTTCGGCCTTGCGGCCATCCCACTGGAAATCTTTGACAAACAGAGCGCCGACATGCGGCTTGACAACATCGTAAATCACAGGCCAGGACAGACCGGCTTCGACAGTGGCATGGCGGATATCAAACGCGAGTCCGACTTGATCCTTGGGAATGCCCTTGAGCAAACCGAACATGTCCCACAACGTGGCGCCAACATACTTTGCATCCGAATGGTTTTGATAATACGCTGTCACACCTAATTCGCGGTTAAAAGCTGCGAGCTCATGCACCTGCGGCCGGATCTCTTCCAACTGAGGAAGGATTCGTTTGTTGAGATCATATTGGTAAAACCCCATTCGGTAGGAGTTGATCCCCAATGACTTGGCAGTACGTAATACTTTTTCACTCAACGGCTCGGACGGATTTAACACGTCCGTCGCCATCGTGGTTACTTCCAAATCGCGTTTCTTCAGTGTTTCCACCAGCTTGGGCAGGTCTTCTTCGACGCGTTCGGGCAAAACGTGACCTTTATTGCGAACCGTTGCCTCGATACCGACAAAGCCGAGTTCCGCGATCACATCAGCGAGCTCGTCGTAGGACAGGTCCTGAAGATACTTTTCAAACACGCAAATTCGGTATTCATTTTTTGCTGCCTCCGCCGCATGAGCCAGCGGGCCAGCGGCAACGGCAGCCAATCCCGTTAGCAACGATCCAGAAATGAATTCTCGACGTCGAAGTCCTACTTGTTCTCTTTGCACGATGAGGTTCCTTTGAAAGCGAATCGCCGCCCCGGCATCAGTCCGAATTGAGGAGGCCTAAGAGTTGTTTGCTAATTGAAAAAATTCCGCACAAGCTAACGCTACGAAAGGCTGTACGGCGCTCGATAATCTTTTGTAAGCCATTTTGTCCCGTCCGCGTCACCGACAATGGTCTCGGTTTGTGGATCCCAATTGATCTTCTTCCCCGATCGCACGGCGATGTTTCCGAGATGGCAAACGGTGGCGCTACGATGCCCGATGCTGATATCAGCGGCCGGCGTCTCGCGTGTTTTGACGCAGTCAATGAAATTCTGAACATGCGCGATGTTCGCGTACCTTTTTTCAGCGTCTGGAAGTGTGACAACGCTGCCGGTGTGGACCAGAGGCTTGGGCACTTCGACCGACTTCAAAATCTCAGGAGAACTCGCTACCAACCCGCCTCGCCAGACAAACACACTTCCCTTTTCGCCGATAAACTCCGTTCCTTGTTTATTGCTTTGGGTACCAGGAGTCTGTCGACAGTTCATCGTCACTCCATTGGCGTATTGGTACTTCATGACCGTTTGGTCCGGCGTCTCGTACCAACCATTCGGATTGTAAACCGCGGTTCCTTCTACACTGATCGGACCGCTGTCATCCATCCCCAGACCCCACTGGGCAATATCAAGATGATGAGCGCCAAAGTTCGTCTGCTGGCCACCACTGTAGTCCCAATAAAACCGGAACAGATAATGAACGCGATTCTTGTTGTAAGGACGTGCCGGAGCAGGGCCCAGCCAACGGTCGAAATCGAAGCCACTCGGCGGAGAACTATCGGGTACCGACGACTTCGCATGATCGATCCAATTGGGTCCCGGCAGGGTGACGTTGACCTCCGTCACTTTGCCAATAGCGCCTGATTGCACCAGGTTCGTAACCAATTCGAATTCAAGTCCACTACGCTGCATCGAACCGGTCTGCACAACCCGTTTGTGTTTGCGAGCCGCTTGGATCATCGGACGGCCTTCGCCGATCACCAGTGTCAAAGGCTTCTCGCAGTAAACGTCTTTGCCAGCCTGACAGGCCTCGATCGTCATCAACGCATGCCACTGATCAGGCACTGTCACGACGACCGCGTCGAGTTCTTTCGAATCCAGTAGCCGACGGTAATCGTCGGTCATCACCGCAGTCCGACCCGCTTTCTTGTCAAGATACGCTGCTGCTTCGGTGAGAAAGTGTGTATCCAGGTCACACATCGCCTCGATGTTGTTCATGAAATAGTTCATGTTGTTTCGCGGACCGCCTTGATTGCCAACACCAATCATGCCCACGCGAACCCGCTCACTCGGTGCTTCAGCAGCAAAAGTTGCATTGTAGCTCTTTGCGGAAATCCCCATGAACATTCCCGCGACGGCAGACTTCTTCAAAAACGATCGACGCAACATCTTTGACATAACGAAACACTCCAAAAGGTTGTGCAATAAAATAGAGTTTAAATTTCCTACGACGCATTCTTAATTTAACTTCAACTAGAGACGCGTTATTAAGGCACCGATCGGAAGCACCGGTAGCGGAAGTCGCGCGTGACTTTCGTTCAACCCGCGATCGCGGCCGAAATTCTTGACGGCTTGTTAATTTAATCCAAATGCAAATCGCAACAGTGAGCCGTGGGCCGTAAGGCACCGGGTAGTGCGTGGGACCCGGGCGCTGACGCGCGAGCGGCTCACTAAATCAACAAGCCGTTGACGAATTCCGCTACGTCAAAAAGGGCCATCGAGTAAGACACCCAATGGCCTCGTAAAAATCAACGTCCACGCTTGACGCACTAAAACTCTGCCGAGATTGTTTCTTTGTTTGCACGAGTACCGAGTGCGCCCCAGAGTCCAAATGGGCTGGCTCGCCCCGCATCCAAGTACGGACCGGTCCAAATACTATTGACACGTTGGACCATCGGACTGCTCTGGTCTCCGGCATCGATCGAATCGGTGATAAACTTGACCGCACCATCACCCATCAACACATGGCAACCGCCCTGGTGACGGCTACCCGCCGGTACGATTCCCGGACTGGTGTGAGAGCCCACTGACAGAGCACCGCCGGATGTTGCCGACCCCATGCAAACTTCTTGATTCGGTGGACGAATGGTATTGAACTGAGTGTAAAGTGGTCGCGAGTAGGCCCACTTGTAGCCTCGCTTATTCTCGGCCGTGCCGGTCAGCGGTGCCGTTGACGACCAGAACTGAGGTCGCGTGGGATCCGTGAAAGTAGAACAACTCAAAGCACCACCGGCGACGGCAAGGTCACCCGTGATGGCTGCCGCGTGCGTTCGCTTATCTTGATCCCCAAGATCGGTCACAATCTCGCCCATGCAGATCGTGTTCGCTAGTCCGTCCAAAATATCTCGGAACGACATTGCCGAGCGGTGCACGAAAAATCCACGCTGACATGTGCGAACGTCCTCCGAGGTACCACTGCTTGGTTTGCCCGTTACGGAGTTCGGAATACCTGAGTTGCCCATGAATACCGAATCACCAGCACACACGGCATAGTTCGTACGCCCCTGAGCAGGCAAGCCAACACCAGGATCGCTGGGGCAACGCAGTGAGGCAATGTCGGTTTCAAAGGGAGCATAACTACCGCCCACCGCATTGGTAATATTGCTAATGCTGCGATTTGGGTCAGGCCCCATGGGTTGGAAGACACGACCGATGGCAGCACCAGAGGTCACCTGATACGGATTGACGACTTGCTCCCAAACAGCCTGTTGCTCGAAGAATGGGGTGAGTGCAACTAGGGAAGAAAGATTCAGTGCGTTACGGCCTGCGGGTGCAGCGGACGTCCCGCTTTCCCATGCATTGCTGGTACCGATATCGAGCGTGCCTCCGCCGTGGATCGGCAACCGATTGTAGGCAGCGTGATAGTTGTGAACCGCGAGGCCAATCTGTTTAAAATTATTACTGCAACTCATCCGCCGAGCCGCTTCTCGAGCCGCTTGCACCGCAGGCAACAACAGCCCCACGAGCACACCTATAATTGCGATCACCACCAGCAGCTCAACAAGCGTGAAAGCCTGTCGTTTTACACGAAAACACATAGTACAAACCCCTACAAAAAAGTGACAAGAAAACTGCGTGAAAGAACAGTCGCGCCCGGACATGCAATCGTTTCATTCTTGCGACGCTTATTCTGGCGGATCCTCTACGTGGATCGCCGCCTCAGGATGCTTTGCAATGTAAGCGTCGTAGTCATTCGCAGCTGGCGTTGAGTTTTCTCCGCCGCCACCTCCACAGCCAACGACGACCAATGGAAAACAAACCAACAGCGAGAGGGCTAGTTTTTTAAACATTGATTGAGAATTCGTTCGTTTAAATTTGAAGAAAAGGAACCCAATACGGCGGTCCCGTAAGCATGCACCCAAACACCGAAAGCTGCCGTAGGGAGATCGCATGTGGACAGGAATAAAGTAGCCACTGCGAAAAAGCACTTTCATTGCCGGGACTGCATTCCCGAGACGCTCGCTACGGTGCCGGTGTTCTCACTAATGTACGGATACGGGTAATCGCGAAACTATTGGCCGATCGGCCAGTATCACGCAATTTCCAGAGAATTTTCGGTGAACCACAGCATGTTCACCCACACAGCATGTTCACCCACACGGCAAAGAGCTCGAGCCGGCTTTAGAAAATGTTTGCCACCGGGCAATGATGTTCGGTCATCTTCTTCAATCGAAAGGAAGTGAAATTGCTGGTATTTCCAGAAAACGCAGTTAGGGACGAAGCAGCCCGAGTTCGAATCCTCGGGCTACGGCGGCGGCTCGGTCGTGTGCTTCGAGCTTAACCAGAATGGCTGCCACGTGAGCCTTTGCGGTGCGAGGTGTGATCTGCAGCGTCATCCCAATATCAGGATTACTCATTCCTTTTCGCAGCAAATGTAAGACCTCGGTCTCTCGAGGTGTCAATGTGGGCGCGTTCGAGTAATTCTCTAACTTTCGCAATATGTGATTCGCAAACGACCTCTCACCTCGCCCGACAGCCAAGATTGCCGAGACTAATTCGGCAGGCAGAGCGGACTTGGTGATGTAACCACTCGCCCCCAATGCCATCACCTGATGCATGTCAGCTTCGATCTCGGATGAACTCAATATGATCACCTTGGCGTCGGAAGTCCGCTCCCTGATCCGTTTCAAGCATTGAATTCCACCGATGCCAGGCATTGTAATGTCCAGTAGTGTCACATCCGGTGCATACTGCTGATGCAATTCCAATCCGGTTTCGCCATCCCCCGCCTCAGCCACCACTTCAAACTCAGGCCGCACGTTGAGCATGTTTGCCAATCCCGCTCGCATCACGGAGTGGTCGTCAATCAGTAGCAGGCGTAGTGGCGTGATTGGTTCTGGCGTGGACATAATGATCTGTGTGATGTGAGTACGCCAACGGCGTTAATTAACCTAGCACTTCATGCAATTGCGGGGTCGAACTCTTTCAGTGGAATCGACACACGAAGCGTCGTCCCGGCACCTGGCTGACTTTCAATGGTCAATTCGCCCCCCAGTCGTTGCACCCGCTGCTCCATGCTCACGAATCCAAAGTGTCCCTCGCAGCGACCGAGATGGTTGGCGGTATCGAACCCGACCCCATCATCGCTGACGCAGACGGCAATATGATCCGCTCCAGGTGCCCAAGACAATTTGACGTCGACACGCGTCGCACGGGCGTGCTTGATTGTATTGTGAATCGCCTCTTGAATGATCAATAACAAATTTCCAGCAATGAAGTCGGCGAGCACGGGGAATGGTTCGTCGTACTGTACGTTCACCTCCGTGTCATGTTCCACGGTTTGTTTTCTAGCAAGATGATTGACAGCATCCACAAACGTTCCGTCCTCCAGCGGCATACAGTGTAGCGCCCAGACAACGTTGCGCAAATCATTCTGGCCTCGTTGGATCATGCGTTTCGCGGTTTGCAAATGGTCATGGTCATCCGGCGAGTCGTTGTTGGCCACCTGACCGCAAGCATCGATCTGGTAGGCGATCCCAGCGAGTGTTTGTAGGACGGTATCGTGTAGGTTTGCCGCCAAACGAGTGCGTTCGCGTATCGCTGCCTGGAATTCGAGCGAGGCGTCGTGACGAATGCGCATCTCGCGGGCCAGTCGACTTGTCTGATGTTCCAAAGATCTTCGCAGAGTAAACGCCCACAGAAATGCAGCAAGCGCCGCGATCGTGATGATCGTCAAGGCAATGAATGTTCGCTGCGGCGTCCACCACGACGGCCGCTCCAAAATCGAAATATCACGTGCATCGCGTAGCAATAAATCCAAGGCCGTTGGCATGGCCAAATTCGCTGACGTATCAGGCGGTGCGAATGTCATGTTGGCGATCCCGGTCATCATGACCTTCGTCCCGGGCAGCAGAGGCTTGACCTTGCCTGGCAAAAACGCTGTCGTCGTCGATTGACCACAGTCAATGACAAGACGATTCTGCCAGTGCCCAACACCAGGCTGAAAGCTAAGTACTTCACCCTCCAAATGAACCAGTCGCCCTTCATAATTGACGACTTCTTTGGTGTCGCCCGCAACAAACCGAGTCCGTTCTGCGAATATTTCGGGCAAATCCGCCAGCACCGATACGGTTGCCTCGCGATCGCCCAGCGTGCGTACCAATCCGCCACGAAGGCCAGCGAAATAACGACTGTTGTCGATAAAGCCAGACACTTCGACTCGCTGACCGATCTCGATCGAAGCCAAATCGCTGGCGATAACCCGCACTCCAATTCCTTCATCCTGTATATACAGAAGAGAATCGCCGTCGCAGTACGTCACCGTGCCCTGAGCACAGAGACGATGCAAAGGACGCCCTTCCGGCTTAAAGCCATCCAAATCCGCCAGCGAAACCCTGTCCACTGAAAACGGATCCTTAGGTGCGGGCTTGAGTACTTGAACGTGTTCGCGGCGATCAATGATCATGCGAGGACAAACAAATTCCGATCTCCAGTTTCGCGAAGCGCCGGCAAGACCTGTGATTTCCAGTTCCGCATCTAGCATCCGGTCAGGCCCGTACTGATCCTCGAGTGGCAATCGCACCAAGAAGTGACCGACGCCCGTTTCGACACGCAGCAGCCAATAGTTTTTTGTCTCTTTGGTGACGTTTTGGACGACCCCTCGGACGCGGACACGGCGAATGTTTTCGGCTCCATTGAGGAATCGCTTCATATCAGGCTGATTCGCATTGGGCAAATGTCCCTCGCCCAAGTTCGTGATCTGCATCGGCAGCAACACAGGCGAGTAGCCGCCCGCATCGAGAAGTCCGACAAGGTCAATTTTTGTACCGTAGGTAAGTGACGATAAAAAATCGGCGTCCTGAAATAGCTGTTCGTCCAAAGCCAGGCTCGATCGCACCCAGATACCTCCTGTGTCATCCTCCAAACAAAATGATTTTGCTGCGCCAGCGTGAGAGGGCCAGGTAATGATTCCATCGCCGACCGACGAGATTGTCGCCTGGACTCGAACCATATTTCGATTCACCGCTTCGTGCCTCGGTGTATGCAACAGATCTGCAATCTTGCTGATCGGCAGGCTTGTCGGTTCGGCACAGTAAACCGGGGCAGCCAACAATAGCGGGCACCACAGACAACAAATTAAGCGTGAGCAGCGAAGCGCCGCTGATGCACAGATTAAGAAGAAGGAATTGCCGTGGTGTAAAGGTTCAAAATTCATGACGATTAGAAGAGTGAATTACGGCACGGATCGATCAGTATTGCTCCACGTCAGAGGTTGGGGGGCAACCACGATTAACACGCATCATGACGCTTCGACGCAAACCTATCTCCATCCTAGCCTGTACCGCGGGTGGTTGCATCAAAAGCCATCCCCACTGCTTGAATCACCCGACGTTGCTTTGTACACAGCATTTTGCGATCGGGTAGCGAACCTGGCCAAGAATTTTGACCAAGCGGTGAATTGACGAAAATCTCTGCGATTTTCGCTACCGCCCGAGCCGAATGATGAAGTTGGATTTGAGTCGCCAAATTGTTTATTCGATTCTTTTGCCCTCACGGTCACGAAGCGTTTGGTTCGCGGACGTCTTGGCTCAATTAACGCCCCTTACATCCAATGTTTTCGCTTGAAGAGCCACACCTGCCCACCCGCAACGACGAGCAACAAGACGCAGAAGATGGTGAAAGCCCAGTGGTTCTCCGTTCCTGGAATGCCGCCGATATTAATGCCCAGCAGCCCCGTTAGCAGGCCCAGTGGCAAGAAGATTCCCGCGACAATGGACAAGATGTACATCGTCTTGTTCATCTGCTCCGCCAAGCGACCGTTCAGTTCTTCCTGCGTCACGGTTGCCCGATCTCGAACCGAATCAAGATCCTCAACATATCTCGTTGTGCGGTCGGCGATTTCTCTCAGACGCATGCGATCCATCTCGCTAAGCCATTCCACTTTTTCGTTGTGCAGATGTGCCATGACGTCACGCTGCGGAGCGAGATAACGGCGCATGCCGATAGCGACCCGCCGAATAGCGGCAATTTTCTGGCGAAGTTCGTAGGTTTGCTCGGCGATCACTTTGTCTTCGAGTGCGTCAACGCAGTCGTCTACGTCGGAGATGACCGTCCCCATTCGCCAGACAAGACGATCGGCCAATTGCTCCAGAAACTCGCCTGAGTTCACGGGGCCACTCCCTTCCTCAACCGCCCGACGAAGATCGTCAATTGCCATCACTCGGCGGTGCCGTAACGTGACGATGCGATTTGAGTCGATCCAAAAACGAATGGAGATCATGTCTTGCGGATCATTACCCGGATGGAGATTTACACCGCGCAGGATCAACAGCATGCCCCCCTTGTGCATTAAGCTCCGCGGACGTGTCTCTTCTGCCGTCAGTGCCTGTACGATGACAGGCTCGATCTCGCTCGAATTTTCCAGCCACTCTCTCGCGGCGCTCGCGGTGTAGTCCAGATGTACCCAGAGCGTCCCGTCCTGCGGACGCCACTGTTTCACTGCATCCAAGGTGAGTGGTGTGCCGCCGCCATTTCCATTGAGAGCAAAGGCAAAGATAAGTCCGTCGCTGTCACTCATAGTCTCACTTTTTGCCTAATGGTCCGTGATCGAGCCAGCTCGCGGATGGTGATGAACCGATCGGGCGCCGAACTTCGTCGCTGTTTGCGACTTGGAGTATAGACAGAGTCTAGACGCGCGGGGTCGCAGAAGGCAAGTTTCGGCAATCAACGTGATGCCGACAAACGCATGCTGTTAACCGAGTCCCCTAACAAACCGTCGATCCATCGTGGATGCTGATCACAGCCACGCACCACATTCAAGTGATGGTAGCTACAAGAATATGCTTCACAGCGTTACGCAACACAAATCGAACCAAAGACGGTCAGAGAAACCCGATTTCGGTTCATCACGCCGGATGCGGCCCTACTCAACTGACACAGCCAAGTCGGCTACGATGTGTGATCGTTATCCCCATTTCCGTCGAAAAGAATGAAACGTCCGATCCTGTGGCATCATCGTCGTTGCGATCGTGGGTTGCCCAGCAGCTTCGGTTGCCCAGCAGCTTCGGCAATTCTGTCTGGACCACGATCCAGGTAGCCCGTCTGTGCTCAGACTCGATATCTCACCGGCCCCCAACGAAAACGTTCCCCGTCACTTCGCCCCCGCATTCACGAAACCAATGGCAGCCCAAAAATCATGATCAAAATCGGCAGTACGTATGATTTAGAAGTGGTCAAGCAGACTGAATTCGGAGTTTATTTAGATGCCGATAATCTCGGCGAAATCTTGCTCCCCACCAAGCACACTCCGGACAACTTGAGTGTCGGTGATACCGTCGAAGTCTTTCTGTACCTCGACTCCGAGGATCGGCCGATCGCGACCACTCAAACTCCCAAAGTCGAGGTTGGCGAATTTGCGTATTTAAAAGTGAAAGAAAATACTCAGTTCGGTGCGTTCTTGGACTGGGGATTGGACAAAGACGTCTTGGTTCCGTTTGCGGAACAGCATCGCCCGATGACCGTGGGTCATTCCTACATCGTGTTTTTGTATCTCGACAACCAAGATCGGATCACAGCGACATCCAAAATTGACAAAATCGTGCAGGAAGATGATCAACACAATTTCTATCCGCAGCAAAAGGTTGACCTGATTATCGCAAACAGTACTGAACTGGGCTTCAAAGCGATCGTCGACCAAAGCCACTGGGGCTTACTGTACAAAGACGAAGTCGATCAACGGCTCAGTTTTGGACAGAGCATTGAAGGCTATATCAAATACATTCGCGAAGACGGCAAAATTGATCTGAGTCTGAAGAGTGGTCAGCAAATTCGCGACAACTACAGTCAAGTGATTCTCGATTACTTACGCGATCACAACGGGTATGCGGCCGTTCATGACAAGTCTCCTCCAGCCCAGATCGCGGATCTGTTTGGGATCAGCAAAGGACAATTCAAAAAGGCGATAGGAGGCCTCTATAAACAGAAAGTCATCACGATTGAGAAGGATGGAATACGCTTGGTCTGATCAATTACTGGGTGTGACCGTTCTTGGTCAAGTAATGTTGGCGTACCGAATTTGCAATTGCCCAGGGACAGCTGACTGCGGAGCGTTATACGTCGAACTTCTCTGACATGCGCACTGGTGCTGATACGACGAGTAGCCCAATGAATTCGTTGAGAGTCAGATCGCGATCGTCCGGTGAATCGACTCGCCGCGTTTTGGCCTGATTTCCCCAACCACCGTTCCGCCAGCGAAGCGGTTTGTCAACTTGTCATCCGCAATCCAAAAACCAGCCATATGTCGGCAGGTTACAAACCTGCCCCACTGTCTCCGCTTCAAATTTCTTCCAGGAACCCAAGATGCGAACCAACCCAATAACCTCTCGTCACTTGCTTTCTCTGATCTGTAGCTCTTTGCTCTTTAGCTCAGTGATCTCGGCCACAGCAACCGCCGAGCCGCCCGCACCATCCAACGCCATCATGTGTATCCCCGGTGACCTCATTTTCGCGGATGACTTCGACCCCGCCACCGTCAGCAACCGCTGGTGGTTCAAGGCCGAGTTCGCTCTGCGTGACGGGGCGTTGTTGCGCACGGATGTGGATCCGACGGAGACCAAACGCGTCTTTCTCAAAGACCCTTCCTTCCACAACACCATTATTCAATTTGATTTCAAACTTTCCGGCCAAACAACCGATCTGCGACTCGTGACTGGCAGCGGCCGGCATTACAACAGCGTCACCCAAATCCACCCCGATTATTTCCAGATCACCACGCCCGTCGATCACGATGCCGGTTTTGTTCCCGCCCAACTCGGCGAATGCACCCGCGAACCTCGTCCCGATCAGTGGCAGACCATGACGGTCGAATACTGGGGCGACGAAATCGTTGCACACCTGAGCGACAACGAATGTGTCCTCGGCCAACACCCGATCATTGACCGCACTCGCCAGTACTTCGCCTTCCAGTTCGATCTCCCCGGTGCCTCGATTGACAACGTCCGCGTCTGGAATGCCACTGGCAAACGCGGTGACTGGACCGAGATTCGCAAAAAGCTTGCGATGGCTCAAGCCAATCGCGAGCCTGTCAGACGCAACCCGGCCGAGCGATACAAACTCAAGTACATGAACCTCAAGTCCCGCCTCACTCTAAATGACCCAACCTACCGGGACCTCGTGGCCCGGCATGAAAAGCTCGAAGCCGCATTGCACGCGGACTACCCAGAAGCCTTCATCACCCACAAGCAACTCGGCAAACTCATTGCAAAAAAGAAACAGCACATCAAGGAGACCGACCCCGACTTCAAGAGCATGGAAACTCAGGTCCACAAAGCGAGTCACGCGGAAGACGATTACGTTCTCTCCACAAAGCCCGAACTTGCCCGTCTGAAAGAGGATGGAGTCAGCAGAAACCGTTTCCCCTCGGAACTCGGCCAGGTCCGCGCCGAACTCGAAGCCGCCGATGACCAACAACTCGCTGCCCTCGTCGCCGAAACGGCCCTTCGACGAGCCAAGCTCGAAGCCGGTTACCCCGAAGCCTTCCAAAGCGTGGACGCCGCAGTCGAAAAACGCAACGCCATCCGCAAATCCTTGAACCACGATCCCGAGTTCCAGGCTCGCAATCGAGCTGTCGTTGACGCCGGTAAAGCGATCAAGGAGTACATCGACAAAGCCGACCCGAGTCTCGCGAAGCTCGAAGCCGAAGCCAAGGCGTACGAATCGAAATAGAGTGGGCAGAATTTCATCCTGTCATTTTGCGATACAGCTAAAACAGGCAGGTAAAATACTTGCTCCATGATCGGGACCTGCTCATGAAACTTTTAACTTGGATTGCGATGCTACTGTTCGTTGCTACTGCCCAGGCACCTTTACAAACTTTGACGACTACTCGATCCGCCTCTACTAGCAATAAGCACTAAACCGTTGCAAATCAATTCGATTGACAGGTCGCGGCCCGATTCAATCGACATGGGTGGCGATCCATCAACCGTAATCATTTGTCGTCAAGAGTTGAACTCACAACAAGCGATGGGCCCTGGGATCCAGTGGTTTCTCAGTGTCGTATATCCTGCTGTCAGAGGGCGGCGCCAAGTCGCGTTTTCCCACACGTACGTCGTGAGAAAATTATCGTGAATGAGACACCAGATCCCTGTGAACCTGCTGGCATCCATCGGCAGGTCGACGGTCTGGCCCCTACTGGTCAACAAGCCCCACTAGCAAACGATAGTGGGCATGTAGTTCGTTCATACAACCATGGTAGAAAACCCAAGACAGCTGGGACGGCTGCCACTAAAATCGACGAAGAGCCCAGTAGTAATGAACGTTTGGGTCACGAATTACCACTAATCGCCGCGTTTGGAATAGGCATTTTGGCAGTCGCCAGCAACGTGGACGTTGGGGCGGACCACCCCAATCGGAAGCGAGTCGCAATGATTGCTGGATTCGCGAGCTTCGCTGGATGCGTTGCTGTCATAGCGTTCTGGTATCTGCGTCTGATTCAATAAGGCCCTTTCGTCCGTCACCGCAGAATTGATTGACCGACTGAAGTCTCACAGAGAAATCCTGAAAAAATTTGACCGGTCGCCTAAATTCGCGCGTCATCGATGAGCCAAGGGGCTCGCTTTATGGTGAGTAGGTTGTCGTTTCACTCATCCCTATGGACTTGCGAACAATGAATTTCAGTAGTCGACTTTTCTGCGCCGTGTTGTTCGCCATTACGGTGACTCCGGTTCATGCTGCCGATCATGTGTATGGAACGGTTTCGCCGTGGGGGCAATTGGTCTTGTTAAGCAGCTGAAGTCCACTCGCGATCAACACAAGGCTCAAGATGATTGGAAGCTGTGAGTGTTGGTGGGTGCGTTCATCGTCTCCCTTGATTTCGACAGGCAAATCTACAGCGGCAATGGTCGTGTTGGTTGATTTTTAAGTGTCTTGATTCGAAGTAGCTGTTAGAGTTTTCATCAACAGTCAAATTCTTGGAATTTCGCGTTGCATGCGCTGGAAAAGGACGCGCGAAGCTTGCGCTCTTTCGACTGCAGTCGGACGCAGGCGGTGGTGTTCCAATAGTTGCTGTGCATGCAAACACTGTCTTGCGACGGTCCGTCACCGTGGTCCGACATGACGGTGTGGAGGGTCTCTAGGTCGAAAACAGATTTTTCATCTAGCCTGCATTGAAGGTCGACGCTACGCATGTCTGCGGATTGATGTACTCGCGTGCCACGCAATGCGCGAGGTGCGTTCTTCTTGTAGTGTGCCTGGTCTTCGAGTTCAACGCTCGCGATTTTTGATCCGCGGATTCGATTCGTGTGATGAATCGTCTCGCGGCCGGATACGGGAGAAATTCTTTGTATCTGCGTATTGGACAACTCGAATGATGCAATCGTGCCGTGTTCATCCGACAACATCAGTAGGCCTCCACCCGCACGCTTCCGGTTCGCGAAGAATTGATACGCTTCGTCAACCGTTCGCACGGATGCAAGTGCCTCGGCAATCAACATGGTGATGGATGGCGCTGGACTGATCGGATCGGTAACATAGGCGTAGTTACAAGTGATCGCCAAACCCGCTTCATTGACTCCATCGATGGCACCCGCGAGCGGCGACACCGCGAATTCAACGGAACGCAGTTTTCCCTTTGGTCGACTACGTCGCACGAAATAATAGGGCTGCACTACTGGAAGATAGTCAAAGTTGTGCGCAATGATCGGATGACCGGTTGAAGATGCGTTTCCAGTCACCGCAACGGCCGAACATCCCGCCTGAAGCCCGTTCGGCCCGGTGGTGACCAAGGGAACGAGATCGCTGAGAGCTACTTCCAAGAGGCTACAAATCGCCAGCTTCGAATACGAAATCTTTGCACCTTCGGAAATTCCCTGTAAGCGGTCTGCGGCATCCAAAGGCGTCGATCGGAATGCTGCGTTCAAGAATCGGGCGGCACGATATTCTGCTATACGGCGAAATACTGGAAATGGAATGTAACTTGGCTTCATCAAGCGAAATGCTTCCAAGTTCCCGACAGCTTCCAACGCATCGTAAATATTGGTCGACAGGGCAGCCCCCTGGGCGTTCCCCATTTGCTTGGCGGTGCCCTCGCAAACGACTTCATTCATGGCGGCTTGCTTTCCAATTTATAAGTGATTCAATGAATGTTCGCGGTACTTCGCTTATCGCTTTGTTAAATCGATCAGCCGGACAGGCGACGCCCACCGATCGTTACAATTGCGGATTCTCGCATCAAGAAACACACCATCGGTATCGTACCGTAATTCGATAAGCATGTGATTTTTGTCATTCACGATGTTCGTATAGGAGATTCTTACCCGCGCGTCATAGCCATCCGGATGGCGATGGAGAGAGTCCAATGCTACGCCTTCCACAGGTGCTGCACCGATTCGTTCAGGAAACGCTGCATTCACAATTTCCTGTGCCCGGTCATTGATTCGGGCAACAGCGTCGGAGCCTATCATGTATCGCGGCCTGAATTGCTTGTAAGTCACCAGGGATATCGCCACGACCGCGATGAACAACATAAGGCCCGCGATTGTGAATTTCGGTTTCCAATTCATGGCATCGGTAACTCGTTTTGGTACAAGCCAAGAAACTTTCGATTCCCCTATCACTGGTATCGCTCCGTCGTCTCCTCGCAAGTCCGTGTTCTTTCAAACACTTAAATAAAGTGCCTAGGATATTACCACCCGATGCGAACGTAAGGCACTCGCTTCACCAATTCCGAGATGTTTCTTAAGTGCGAAGTCACGCTGAATCAGATTCTGTAACTCAGCTGTTTTCAGTGCAGTGTCCTGGCCGATGCGGTCTGCAAACACCACGGGTGAGGCCGGAAAGGGGAAGTCGCTGCCATGCAGCAATCGATCCAGCACATCTTTACCGGAATCAAGCAAACGGCCGAAATCTTGGGCGCGAAAAGCGGTTCCCAAAACCGACGTGTCTCCCCAAAGTTCCGGAAATTTGTCGAGCAGTTGAAGAAAATCGCCAAGGTACGACGGTGAATCACTAAACCAACCGGAGCCGGCATGACACGCGACGACTCGACAGCCCTCTTCCAAAGCGGCACGCAGCTTCCGCGGAGCAGCTAGTTCATGCGAGAAAATCGGTGCACTGTGCTCATGCCCCGTGTGCACCAATATCGTCATATCCAATTCACGGCACCGGCGGAAGAACCTGGTGTGTTTAGGATCCATCAAATCAACGTTTTGTGTCGGTGGATGAATTTTAAGCATTCTCGCTTTCCGATCATGGCATCGGTCCAGTTCATCGATGGCGTCAGCACGATTTGGATTGATCGAAGGGCAGGCGATCAGTTGCTTTGGGTGTCTTCCTACAACTTCAAACAAATAGTCATTAGGAACGTAGATAGATGTCGACGTCAGATCGATTTTGCCGTTCGCGCCGTACACCGCGTCCTGAGCAAGCACAGCGGCCATCGAAAGTTCTGACTCCGCAACCTGCATAACCATTGTTTGCTCGTATTGTTGGTCAACGGTTCCGTTTGTAGCGTCATTCAATTTCAGCATCGTTTTTAAATGACGAAATAAAAAACCTCGCGACACCTTTTCAGCGACGTGACAGTCAGAGCCGCTGTCCCCTACGCCGAACAAATGGACGTGTATATCAAGCGTCGGATTCACCATCGACTCAGCCGCCACCGGCTTGCTTAAGCCTAACATGGCACCGGTCGCGACCGCTGAGAAAAATCGTCGGTTGACTTGGCTGTTCATGGCTTAACACGCCTTTTCTTGAATATTCAGGGTGATCGTGGGGCAACGGCTGCCGTTCCAATTGAGGCGTTAATCAACGAACCTCCATGACGCAAAAAACCGCAAACATCCATTTTCCTAGCGATTTGCATGGTCGTTCGAAGTGTTATGTCTGCAAACTTGAGAAACTGCGTGCTTTTTACACGGCTAGCTGAAGCGATCAGATCAGGTTTTCAGGCATCGCCCAGGCCAAGCCTCCGCGCCAACGAACTCGTCCGCCCAACAGCGTCATTGTAACCTGCGACTCGGCAAGGCAATTTGTTATGCTGCCTACTGGTACGATTTCAACAGTCCATCCAGCTCCTTATAGCACTCGATTTTAGTTGTCTTCAGTTCAATTGTAGGCGGCGCAGTCTTTTTGCACCGGAGGAGGGTGGTCGCTGGCTGAATGGCCGCGACGCAGGTCGTACCAATTTTGCGATACCCTACCGCAGCCATGACGTGCCAACTACGATCTCGCTTGAATCAATTCATGGCGAGACCCCAGCGGCATTGTTTGCTTCATGGAAAGAGGTTCCGATGAATCACTTAAAGAAATTCGCTCGTCGCAGCAGTTATGTCCTCACGGGGCTTCTCATCATGCTGCTAATTGTCCTGGGCTGGAATTACCTTTGGTTCTCAACCAAACAACTGCAGGTTGCGCCCGCACAGCAGATACCCTGGAACAACGAGTCGCTTTACAAGCATTTCCAGGGGGCGATCCAAATTCCGACGGTGTCCGAACGTCCGTCGACGTTGACGGAGGACTCGCCACTGTTTCAATTTCGAGATTACCTAGCGGAGACGTTTCCCGCCCTGCATCGCCCTCCGTTTGTTCGCCGGACCGGCGGCGATTTTGGAGACCCGTTGAATCCCAGCGTGCTGCTCGAATGGCCGGGTCAAGACTCCAGTTTGCCGGGAATCTTGTTGATGTCTCATTTTGATGTCGTCCCCATTGAGACGAACACCCGCTCGGAATGGACGCACGAGCCATTCAGCGGCCACATCGACGGGACATTTCTGTGGGGACGCGGAACCTTGGACTGTAAACACGGAGTCATGGCGATCCTCGAAGCCATTGATCGACACGCCGCCGACGGTTTCCAGCCGCAGCGCACGATTTATGTTGCCTTGGGACATGACGAAGAACTCGGCGGCCAAAATGGCAACGGCAAAATGGCGGAATGGCTACGCAGCCACGGCCGCAAGCTGCATATGGTCCTCGACGAAGGTGGCTGCATCTTCACCGAGTTCCCCGGTCTCGACCAACCCGCTGCTTTGATCGGAGTTGCGGAAAAGGGAATGCAGGACGTTCAACTAAGCGTCGAAGTCTCGCCTACAGAAATCGGGCATGCCTCGATGCCACCCCCGGAGACAGCAGTCAGCATTTTAGCTTCAGCAATTGACCGGGTGCAAGCGTCTCCATTCCCTGCCCGCATCGACAGTGGGCTGCGTGACACTCTCCGTTTTCTTGGTCCCGAAATGCCGTCTTTTAGTCGGCGACTCGCAATGGCCAACCTGTGGTTGACAGAGCCCTTGATTAAAAATCAATTGACCGGGAAGCCTAGCAGCAATGCACTGCTGCGTACGACCGTCGCACCCACGCTGATTCAAGGTGGCGTCAAAGCCAACGTTTTGCCGCAACATGCTACCGCAACCCTTAATCTCAGACTGATCCCGGGGGACTCGATCGAAGAGGCTACGGAGCATCTCCGTCAAAGTATCGACGACGCACGCGTGGAGGTTTCTCCGCTTCCTTTTGGCAAAGCGGCTTCGCGAATGTCGAGTACCGAATCGATTGCCTTCAATGACCTACATCGCACTATTCGCGAGGTCTATCCAGAGGTTGCGGTCGCACCCTTTGTCTTAGTCGGCGGTACTGACAGTGTGCACTACAGCGATTTTGCTGCGGACATCTATCGCTTTATCCCAGCCCGGATCGCCGAACGTGACACACAACGATTTCACGGAATCGACGAACGCATCGCGCTGCAAGATTACACGGAGATCGTACGTTTCTTTTATCAACTAATTCTAAACCAAGCGGGCCCTTAAGCACTTTCGACTGATGGCTTTGGCTGATCCTTACAGCAGCGTGAGCTCGTGGTCGTCCAGTTCGAACAGGTCACCACGCAATTCTACGACGAACTGGGCGGCCCGCGGCCCATGGTTCTGGATCAGTGCCTTCGTTGATATTGCGTGAGTCGTGAAGCACAGCGAACAGTGACACGACTTCGACATTGGCTCCAGTTACTTCCGCCTGCCTCAGCCCAATTCCGAGGACTCAGGCCCAATGTGCGACGCCATGATCACCGCCCAGTGGAAGAGAGTAATCTTCAAGGACGGCTTGGAGGATTGGCTTCAGGTTCATGGACTTACTTAGAAATCGCTTTGATCTGACTCAACTAATTTCTTCCGTTTTCGCATACAACGCTGCCGGTGTTTTCCCCGTCACGGTGAAGAATTCATCACCCGCCTGAACGCCTCAAGGAATGTTTCCGCCTGTTGTGCGCCGGACAACGTGATCTTCTGACCAATAATGAAAAATGGAACCCCTGTGACCCCGTGCCGCTGCGACAGTTTGCTGCCGTTTGAGATGGCTTCCATTCCATCATCGCTGTTCAACATGGTGTCGGCAGCTTGCCGGTCCAGTCCGGCCTCAGCAGCCACGTCAATCAGTGTCTGACGATTGCCAATGTCTTGCCCCTCGCTGAAATACGCACGGAACAGTGCCTCAACAACCGCATCTTGACAATCATTCTGATCGGCAAGCCAGATCAGCCTGTGAGCATCCACAGTGTTTGGCGTTGTTTCAGATTTGTCGAAGGCAAAATGAATCCCCTCGGATTCCCCAGCAGCAATAACTTGAGCATCCAGTTCCATCGAGCGTTCCCAACTGCCGAATTTTCTGGTGCGATACTCCTTGCGACTGATGCCCGCTTTCGGCATTGTCGGGTTCAGCTGGAACGGATGCCAGTGGACCTGCACGGCGCGCTGACCATCGAGAGCGGCAATCGCCTTCTCGAGTCGTCGCTTGCCGATATAGCACCACGGGCAGATGACATCGGAAACCACGTCAACGGCTAGATTCATCGCAACTCCTTAGGAACAACAGTGATGTGTCTTTATTGGCATCCCTGTTCAACGGCAAACACCCTGTTCAACGGCAAACACCCTCTTCAACGGCAAACACCTTCGACAACACTGACATCGGTACGATTCGTACTCAATCGACCTCAGCATTGTCATGAATTTCTCGACGCTCGTCTGCGGCGCGTACCATCCCACCGAGAATCAGCGCCCATTTGATGTTCCAGGAAAGCTAAATTCTATCGAGGTGAGAGCAGCGGGGATAGAATTGATGAGAGAATTATCTTGAAGATGTGAATGACGTTTCGAAGGCTTCACGATAAATCGTAAGATACCGAAATCGCGGATTGATTACATCATCGCCGCGGAGCATTTCGCAGGTCAGGTCGTTGGATCAAGGTCGTTGTTTGAGGAATCCGGTTAAACATTAATGACAAGAAATCCTTTGCGTTGAGTAATCTGTTGCCGCAGTTTACGGTTTTTGATTGGAAATAGAAAACCATGCCCCTCTTTCAATGCCCGAAATGTGGAAAGCAATATCTCGTTCCTCTGGCAATCTGCGAGTCGTTTCTTGACGATACACCGATGACCACGCCAGAAGACAGCACGGAACCGGTATTTGTGCTTCCTTGTCCCGATTGTCCGCCGCACAAAATTCGTGTCGTTGATGGCGACCTACCTACTCGACCAGGACGTTGATGTGATCGTCAACGCGTGGCATCGGAATATCATCCCGTGGTGGCAGTTATTTCCCCAAGGTGTCTCGGGTGCAATCAAGAAACGTGGCGGCCATGGTCCATTTAAGGACGTAACGCGTGTTGAATTCAGACGACGCTAAATGACCTCTGAATCGAAGGGCATCATAGCGGCACCTTTACAAACTTTGGCGACTATTCGGCCAGCCTTTGACGGAGCGAATCGGGATTTCGGTCGGGCGAAGCGGTCCGAACGATGGAGTTGTTACGCATGTCACGGCTAACAACAACAGAAAATTCACTGCGACGGCCAAGATTTCGCAGTCCAACGTCAGCCCTGGCAAGACCTCCGTAGCAGAACTCGTCACAAGTTTCGAGGGACTCGCCGTGCATCGAAAATCTTGACGATTTCCGCTACGAAGACAAGCCGCCCTTTGATGGCAACCTTTTTATTAGCGACGCGCGGATGGGGAGCCGCGATAAATGATACAATCGACTTTCAAAAATCGATGGTCGACGGCAACCACGCCTCTGGTGACCAAAACAATTCGCACAGCACCCTATCATACACATGCAGAGGAAAGTCTATGAAGTATCCTGCCCAATTCCTCGTGCAATCATGCTTGGTTTTGCTTTTCTTAGGAAACGCAGTTCAGGCTGAAAATAGCAAACCGAACATACTGCTGATTTTCGCCGACGATGTTGGTCAGGAGGTATTGGAGTGTTATGGAGGCCAATCCTACCGCACTCCGCACTTGAACGAGTTGGCTCGCACGGGCATGAAATTCAATCATGCCTACAGTATGCCCGTCTGCCATCCTTCGCGGTTGACATTGATGTCGGGTCGTTACCCGTTTCGCCACGGCCACGTCCCATGGGGAGACTACCCCAAAGACGCCGAAGACCAAACGTTTTCGCGATTGTTGCAAACCGCGGGGTACACGAATGGAATTGCAGGCAAATGGCAATTGTGTTTGTTACGAGACGATCCGCTTCATCCCCAGCGGATGGGGTTTGACCAGTCAGATTTGTTCGGCTGGCACGAGGGGCCGCGGTACTACGAGCCGATGATCTACACCAACGGCAGCGTACGAGATAATACGCTCGGTCACTACGGCCCGGACCTCTACCAGCGCAGCTTGATTGAATTTATGAAAGCGAATCGGGATCGGCCGTTCCTGGCTTACTATTCCATGGCGGTTGCGCATGAAGTCACCGACGACCTGGATCCCCCCGTCCCGCACGGTCCCTTTGATCGGTATGATAACTATGCGGAAATGGTCGCCGAGATGGATCGCGGGGTCGGCCGAATGGTGGCCGCACTGGACGCCTTAAAACTTCGTAAAAATACACTGATCTTGTTCCTCGCGGACAATGGTACTCCGCCGGAGATAATCATCCGTGCCGATGGCAAGGAGCTCGTCAGAACTCCGGTGGTTTCGCGTCGTAACGGGCTCGATGTGCCGGGAGGAAAAAAGCAATTGACCAATGCCGGTACGAACGTCCCTATGATTGCCAATTGGCCAGGCACGATTTCGCCGGGGCAGCAAGTCGATGACCTCGTGGACTTCAGTGACATCCTGCCGACGTTTCTCGATTTGGCCGGCGTGCCGCTGCCGTCAGAACTAAAGTTGGACGGCGTCAGCTTCACCAACCGGCTTCGCGGGCAAGGGGCCTCGCCACGTTCTTTCGTCTACTGCGAGGAAGCCGTGCTTCCGAAGCCCGGTGGCGTTGAACCCGACGGTGAAAGCTCGGGTCTGAAATGGGTGCGAACGCAAGCCTGGAAACTGTACAACGACGGTCGGCTGTTTCACATGGCCGAAGACCCGGTCGAACAATATCCGCTGGCGGCCGAACAGGATAATTCGACTCGTAAAATGATTCGCCAAAAGCTTCAGCGAGAATTCGAGAGGCTCGGGTTCTAACGACTGCCACAAAACAAATGGAAACACGATTCGATGATGACGCAGGCTTTGTCGCGAGCGGCTGTCCTGACATCGCGGATGACCCCGAAACTTTTGGCGAGTATCGCGACGAGACGCTTCACCGCCGTTAACGGTTTTGGCGCTAGCCACCGTTCCGTAAACCCAACAAAACGCAACCTCGCAATGGACACACCGCTCCAACCGCACAGACACTTCGGCGGTTAGCGTCTGGAAGTGATGGACGACCAACTTTCCGTACAGGTGCATACCGATAAAATGTCAAGCATCCAAGGGAGAATAAATGACAAGCTTCGATGAACTAGCGTGTTTTTTTCGCGCACCCAAATAGCTCGTCAACACTACAACGCAATTGATAGAACGGGTGAACCTTGGACCTTCGTTGTGATCCAGGGTAAGGCGGTTCTCTCACCGTTCACTTTCGAAACCAACCCACAAAACTGAAAATAATTCGCTGGTTTAACGATCGTAAAAACCAACCCGCCGGCGAAATCGAATACTCCGAGAAATCAATCGGTTCCAAAAGACTCGATCGTAGTATCGCTGAAATTGCAGACCGACTGCTCGATGCCGAGAAGCGAAACGCATCACGTCGAAAATAGCACCGATCGTCAAGCGTTCGCACGACGTATACCGGGATCCGTTAACCACAGAAAGTTGTGGCGAGTTAGCGAATCCGCATATTGCGCGATTTCGAGTCTCCTCCATTCGCGATGTAACAATGCAATGCGATCCCCGCTCTAGTTAGTAACCATTTTCTAACGATTAGCAGAGCCCGGAGAGAAAGCATGTCGCCCAAACAACGTCGAACGCCGCGTACGAAGAGCCAGCGAACCACGGCCCGCAGGAATCTACGACTCGAATCACTCGAGCGTCGGGAATTGATGGCCGGGGACGTGTCCGTCCAAATGAATTCGGGAACATTGCACGTGCAAGGTGACGCCCAAGCCAACGTGATTGAAATCCAGCAGCTGCGGAACGGCGATTTTCGAATCTCCTCCGAGGATGGCGGAGCAACGAAGATCAACGGTCGCAAGTACGTCGATGTAGACGGACGCTCGGTGAAATCGATGATGATCGACATGGGCGAGGGAGATGACTATTTCTACGCCCACGACTTCGATGTGTTTGATCTCGGCGTGCTATTCGGCAACGGTAATGACGCCGCAGACATCATACGGATTACAACCCGCGACGACCTGACGATCGATTCGGGCGACACGGGTGACGACACGTTCGCTCTGATGTCAAGTCAAATCGGTAGCGACGCGGTGGCCAACAATGACTTGACCATTCGCGGTAACAGCCAAACACAAACCGCTGTTATTACCAACGTCGTTGTGCAAGACGACGTATACGCCTATCTGGCAAGCTCCAATCTCGAATCCGACTCGCTGTTCATCCAGGACCTGACGGTGGAAGGGGAATCGTACGGAGGCTTGGCAAGACTGCGGGCCCAGACGATTAATGGGGGAAGCATCGATGTGACAGGCGACATCGACATCGACTATGCGGGCACGATCGATCTGCACGATCTTTCGGCGAGCGACGACATCTGGGTGAACACGACCAACGGCAACGACCAAATCGAATTGGACGTCACCAACGTGAACGACCAATTTGTCATCTACGCCTACGATGGTCACGACGAAATATCGGTAACAAGCAACGACGGCGTGAAAGTCTATGGAGGAAACGGCAACGACACCATTCGTGGCGGCAGCGGCAACGACACGCTGATTGGCGGCAATGGTCACGACATCATTTTCGGCAACGCGGGCGGTGACACTCTGCAGGGTGATGGCGGAGACGACGCGTTATATGGTGGATCAGGAGCCGACAATCTGGACGGCGGGTCAGGCAATGACGGTTTATTCGGCGGGTCCGATTTCGATCTAGTCGCTGGAGGTACCGGCGCCGATCGATTCCTGTCGTGGCTCACCGCGGGCTCGGATTCGAGTCCCTCTGATCCTGATACGCTGAAAGATGTCGACGCCGAGGATGCGACGATCAAATTTAAAGATGGGATGACGTCGACGTTTACGATCGAAGGAACGGACACGGCGTATCCCGGCAAGGATTGGTCCGATTCGGACATCGAACGGTTGGACGTCGCGTTGGCGGCACTTCATCGAGCCACGGACAACACAACCTTGCTAAAGACCGCCGCGAAACAAGACATCACGTTCGAGCGTTTTTCCGGCGAGCTGCGAGGATTCAATAGCGGCACCCGAATTGTACTCTCTGACAAACAGTTCAATCGCACCGAAGATTATCTACGCTGCTATGTGGTTCATGAGATCGGACATTTTTGGGATGTCGAAAATCCGTACTGGAACGAGTTTCAATCGCTGAGCGGATGGACCCAAAAAGATACGAACCCGGACGCTTCGAATTACGACCAAGCTGGCAACGGGAGCGATTGGTACTACCTGAAGTCCGCGAATTTCACCAGTGGCTACGCAAAGAATTCACCAAGAGATGATTTTGCCGAAGCCTTTACCGCCTACTTTGCTCAGGCCGAAGGTTGGAACTGGTACTTGTCCGGCAATGGCGCGATCGACGCACCCGAAAAGGTCACGTTGATCGAAGGCTGGATCAACGAGCTTTAGACGCCACTCGGAAATCGCAGAAAGACAGGTTGAGCCCAATGACTCAGCCGCGATCAGCCACTTCCGTCCCAGCCACTTCCGTCCCAGCCACTTCCGTCCCAGCCACTTCCGTCCCAGCCACTGGCTATTCGGACGCAGGAAGCTGGGTACATGCGACGACTTTGATCGCACTGCTGGTGTCCGTTCTCAGCAGACAATTCCCTACCCATGCGTCCGATGGAGCTAAACTTGGGTTCCCCGCAATTCCATCGCTGCGAAGCTCGGTCACAATTTCATTCGCCTGCAAATCGAGCAAGCTTCCACGTGAATTGATGATGTAACGCTCGTCCAAAACATGGAAAGGCGAACCGGTTCCAGCCCACTTCCCTGGAATTTCGTCTGTCCGCGCAGGCTGCCACGACTGAGTACTCAACCAGACCAACTTTGTTCCCTGCAATGACACAAGATGCTTGCCGTCCGCAGAAAACGCTTCGAAGGTTCGATCAGGTATCGACGAGCAATGCACGAGATCGAACGATTGTAAATCGAGAATCAATCGTTTCGCGGGCGCATCATGGGTGAAGTAGAGAGCCAGATATCGACGATCTGGAGATAAGTGTGCCAGACAATGACTGTGCGTTTGAAATACATAGTCGAGGGAAAATGCAACCTCTCCCGAATCTAAATCAACCACTTTCAAGTCACGACCACCTTGCAGCAGCAAACGATTGTTTGGCAAAAAACTAGGGAGCGCACTGCCATTGTAGGGATAGCCGAATAGTTGCCTAATTTCGCTCTGCAGCTCAACAGCTGACTCAGCCGGGTTACCCGCATAGATTCGCCACTGATGATACTTCTCGCCGCTCTGATCTTGCGACGCAGCGTGGGTCAACAACCGCCCCGAACTCGGCTCGACACACGCAACCTGCTCCCCTTCCGCAAGCAGGAAAGGTGCAGAGACTTCACCCGAGACTAACGAAACCCATCGAAGTGCCTTATTCTTGATCCCCTTGGCGGGCCGTGTGACCTGAACAAGCACCGATGCATTCTGTCCGTCAATCGGATAAACGCGATCAACCGATTCATCGCGATAGCCCGGGTACCGAACTGTGGCTTCCGGAAAGCTGCTCAAAAGTGGCTCGCCGATGTTTAATGCCATCGGTTGCATGTCTGGGGGAGCCTGCAGAAGGCTCGACCTTGGCTTGAAAAATTTCTGGTGACGCAGGGATTCTTGCTCCAAACGAATCGATGTGGTTGCCTGTTCCCCCAGAGGTATCAAAGTTGCAAGCCGGACACCGGATTGTGCGGCAGACACGGAGGTGGGCTCCGACCTATCGACCTGGCTTTTCGTAGCATCCACCGACATCACTCTCGGCTCCGAGGAATTCGCGGCCTCATTATCCTTCGGATCCGCCGTGGCGAGGGACGCTTGGTAGGCCTGTTTCGCCGCAACCAGCTTGGCGGCAATTTCTTGATCACCATCGGACAATTTGTCGATCGGAACCGCGACAGTGCCTCCTTCCGCTTTAAGTAATTGCAAGGCCTCTGTAGTAACATCGACTACCGAGGCTTTGATGCGAAACTTCCCACTTTGGTCCGACCAAAATCGGCTGCCCAGCGTCCAAGGAGGGCGTCGCAAAACGTTCATGGCGAAAACGCCTTGCGTCGGTTCACCATCCACCTCGGCGGACACCATCGCTCGCCCTCTTTCGACCTGCACGACAGTCCCAACATGCCATTGTTTTTCGTGAAAAAACGCAACCGACTCTCCGGCGCGAAAGGTGTCTGCAGCTTGCAGAAGCGGTGGAGCCAATGAAAACGCAACGTAGAGCGTCGCAATAGTTCGAACGACTGTGAGGTTCATCAGAATTGCCAATCGTGAAATTTCGTAACAACGTAACCGCAAATTCTAACGTCCCCGAAACCAATTTACAAACCATCGCTATCTGAGGACTCAGCGCCAACAAAAACGTATCGTCAAGGAGGTCCAACGCAGCCATTGCTCACGAAGAATTTGGCGATGGCAAACGATCGCTCCTGATCAAAATCGAGAAGGCCATCACCGACAAATGTTTCCGCCAAACGTTCGCTACGTGAAAACTTAACGACGGCACACGATTCCACTTTGCCATGTTACGATTGAAGACACCCAACGCCGTCCTTTATCCGCTTACCACCGGACCTATTTCGCAGCATCACGTAGCGTCGCAGCCTTGGGATTAATCGCCCACAAGACGTTCGTCCATTGTGCTCGGTGTTTCTCTAGCGGATCGAGGAAGCCGTTTTCGTTGCGGGCCTCGTTCGGCCTCGTTCGGCCTCGTTCGGCCTCGCCCCACTACTCGATGTAGCCGCAATGTGCCAGCCGATGTAGTGCGGCGTTAACATGATGCTCTGAAGCATCTCATCGTAAAATCGCGTGACGTCTTCGAGCGACTGTGCGCCGGTGCGGCAGCGGACATCTCCATTGGCTCCCCTCGCTCCGTGAATTCGGATGGAAACGCTTGGCCATCGGAACCAAACCAAATCCGAATTTGCGGGGAGAGGGGAGCAGGAGAATCCGGGTTTCGATTTGCCGGTGGTGCATTCGCACATGCCGACGTGTTTCCTGTCGTCGCGTTGCGACTGGGCTCAATTTTGTTTTCTCAAACCACGGACTGACGTCCGTGGCTATTGCCTGTCGTCACTTCGTGACTAACCCTTCGCGGACCGAGAAAGAGTCCACGAAAGAAAAAAGGTACGCGGACTCTTTTCTTGTACAGCAAGCCCCCTTTATTGTTTGACCGAACCGGTCAAACCACTTCTTTTTTTTACTCGACCTCTTGGTCGGCATGGTCCGCCCCGCCATGGTTGTCACGGATAGATTTGCTTTGAAAAAGAAAGCTCACTGCGTAACAGGTGACTCCGACGCACCCCGAGTTGCGAACGGACGTGCGATTTGTCAGCTGAAGTACTGGACGCTGATCTGGATCGAGCCTAAACAGATCTCCACTGGTTCCCCACCACCTGAAGTCTGAGGAAAAAGCTTGGTGATTGTAACCAAAATGAATCCGGATTTTTGGGAGATGGGGCGCCAGAGATTCCGGGTTTCCATCTCCCGGTGCTCCATTCACGCTCGTATCCCTGTTTCATGTCGTCGCGTTGCGACGGGGAGACAGTCTGGATTGGTTGGCACCAGGATAGATAGTCCAGTGCTCAGTTTTGTAAAATCTTTCTGTCGCACCAATCTTTCTGTCCGCTCATGCGGTGAGAGCGAGCTTGCACGCTGGTACTGGGCAGACTCAGAATCGATGGAACGATGTGGTGTGCGCGGACGAAAGGTCGACAGAAAAATTGGTGCGACAGAAACATGAGACTGCCATCGCGATTCGTGACAGAACACGACTGCCGGCGTCGTCTCCACCTTTTTTATCTCTCATCTTTTAACCTTTCGCTGCTTTGATCGTGCGTTCCACCGTGGCCGCAACACCTGCCTTCGCTTCGCGAATCCGTGCGATGGGGTGCGTCATCTTCCACGGACTCACCACCGTGGCGATTGCACGTCGTTACGTCGTGACTTGCCAATCGCGGGAAAAAACAAAGCTACGCGGACTCCTGCACAAAAACCGCAGCTCCATCAGCGTGGCGGGTTGCCGATGCAGAACAGGGCGTCTCCGCTGCGAAGGAAGAAATTGCCTTGCGAAACCGCGATCGATGCCATCGTTTTACCGTCCAGTTTGTTCGTGGCGATCCGCTTGTATTCCGCCCCAGGCTCAAGCACCGTGGTGACTCCTTCTTCCGAAGTGATATAGATTCGGCCGTCCGCTAGCAGCGGCGACGCAGAGTAGTTGCCGCCGAGTCGTTCCTGCCAGACAATGTCACCCGTCGACGCCTGGAGGCAGTACAGGATGTTGTCACGCGAAATCGTGTAGAGATACGGCTTGACGTACAGCGGCGATGGCAACGCTGGAACGCCGCGAGTCTGTTCCCAGGCAATGTGCGTTTCGGTCACATCCCCATGGCCGCCTGGACGAATCGCTCGGATCGTCGGCTCTTCGAAACCGGACGAGGTAAAGATCAGGCCTTCGCCGAGCACGGGTGAGGGTGTCACGCCCTCGCCCTGACTGTAGACCGACCAGATTCGCTCGCCTGTTTTGACGTCGTGTGCCTGGACACGGTCGCCACCGGCACTGATTACCGTTTGTCCATTGTCGATTCCGATCGGCGTCACGTGTCCAACTCGGGACAGTCCCCGCTTGCCACGCCATCTCGTATTGCCGGTCTCCTTCTCGATTGCCAGCAGGACGGCCTGGTCCCACGGTTCCTTCCAACCGACTCGCTGCTCTTGCGGACTGCTGCCATCGAACGGCATGATCAGCAGTTCGCCAGCAAGCATTGGTGAGGCACCGAGGCCATGCAAGCTGTGGAAATCGACCTCTTCGTTCTTCCACACCCGTTTGCCGTCGAAGTCGACTGCGACCACCGTGCCATCGTAAAACGCGGCGTAGACCCGTTTGCCATCGGATACCGGTGTCGGCGTGGCGTAAGAGTTCTGCGCTCGCTTGGGTCCAGGCACCTGGCTGTGAACTTCGGTGTTCCAAAGCATCTCGCCACTCTTGCGATCGATCCCGATCACTCGACATGACGCGCCACCATCGGTCGCAGTCGTCAAAAAGACGTGGTCGCCCGACACGATCGGAGACGACCAGCCTTGCCCCGGAATCGGCGTCTTCCAGGCGATGTTGATGTCTTCGGACCACTCCAGCGGCAGACCGCTTTCCGGCGTAATGCCCTGTCCGTTCGGGCCTCGGAAACGGGTCCAATCTTGGCCGCATAGCGAGTTCGGAACCGCCGACAAACCGGCGACGAAAACCATCGTACAAAACAGCAAACGCATGACAAAATCTCTTTGAATTCTGGGAAGGAATCCGATCATCTTACCGCAAACCCTCCGTAGGATGTGCTTTCAGCAATCGGTCTGGTCTACGTTCGTATGACTGCTGGTCGCTGCATGGCTCATGCACCATGCCATCGACACGCCGATTTACATTTCCTCGCCACACAAACCGAATGAACACCAAACGTAGTGGACGAGGCTACGAGTCCCGGTGATTACCGCCGACTCACGCGTTTCGACTGGTTCGCCATTTATCCATCGGATTTACTCAGGGCATTTGGAAGCCGCGCCTTCCAAAAGGGATTTATCGGACTACATCGACAGCCACACGACGGCTCACGTTCGAGCAACTGTCCTCGAAGGCGGTCGACCTTCTCGGGCGGCATCACCATGTTATGTTTGGTTGCCAAATGCTCGACAACATCATCCGTTGTCGCGTTAGGATTCTCTTCGAGATAAAAAAGAGCCAACAAATTCGGGGGCAATAAGTGTGCGTCATGCATTGCTTCAAACGACATCTTGTCAAGCTCATAATCCGAATACGATCGAGCAAGATTTTCACCTGCAGCGGGAGATCCCGGCAAGGCTGATTTTTCTGTCTGTGAAAACACGCTAGCGACCAGAGACTGGTCGAGGGACCAATCATCGTCCATTAGAACCAAGCCTTGCTCCGCAAAAGGTTCGCTCGTCAATGTGGGATCGATCTCACCTTCGACACAGGTAAGACGCGCGACTTTTCCAATGCCAAAGAAGCACTCTTCAAAGCGGCTAGCAATCAGCCCCTGCTCAATGAAGTCAATTGCGACAGTCGGACCATCATCGGAAATATAAAAAACTGCAGCATTTTCGATTACCTGCAATGAAAACTCCAAATCAACCAGGTATGCCTTCACTCCTTCGCGATCTGTCACGGTGGGGTATGTGCGGTCCAACAAATATGTCCCATCGTCACTTCGGTCTCCGTAGACAAGCAAGCAAACAGACCCCCAAACAGGCTCCAGAACGTCAACAGTTTTCCCTATGGGAATAGCAACCTCGCTCCCATTGGGTAAGCGAAATCCGCCCCCGCGGGAGCAGTGCATCACGCGCATACTCAATGCTTCGAGAATCGACGCAAGATCCGTTGTCTCGGCGACGTAAATGATATCAGATTGGGGCATTAGAAATAAAACTCAGGTGCAATCGAGGATTCGGTGAGATGATTGGTAAGGCGAACGATTCGGATCAGCGGGAACCGGGAGTTGGGCATCCATGCGTGAAATGTGACCACCGGTCCTCCATTGCATCCGACGGTAATGGTCTTGGCCGACGATAAATCTCGATCTTGTCTTCAGCTTCTTGGCTCGCTGCGAACTCACTCGGAACCGCCTAATTGATTGATACAGAGCACCGCGGTCGCATCCCGCTGCTAACGGACACCTCTCTCCTCTTGCCTCGCATTGCTTCGCGCGCAACCGTCGCGATCAAGTTTGCGGTATGAACTTTAGCTTCGTCGAAATCCGCATCATTCGTAGTAAATACCGCTCATGATCCTCTGCCCACGCATCATGCGAATCATCATGAATGAACATCGCACTGTCCAATTGACGACGCGAATTGACAACAGCAAAACCAATTAAATGACACCTCCGTTAATGACCAGACACAGGCAAAAAAATGGACGACAAAAAGACGAGTCGAGAAATAAAAACGCACGCATTACTCCGCATTTCAAATTTCCCTGACTGTATTCGCTGCCCCCTAAGCATGCGAACACAAATCACGAACCCGTCTGCGCCGCCCCCCTTATAGCGATTT
>TARA_R110002073_G_scaffold108336_1_pt1 | contig 31803 bp, 26 predicted proteins | sample TARA_R110002073 | Tara Oceans TARA_R110002073 (sample SAMEA4397174) | marine metagenome | biome: Polar Biome; feature: [DCM] deep chlorophyll maximum layer (ENVO:01000326); material: water (ENVO:00002006), including particulate matter (ENVO:01000060) such as... | depth 40 m | reverse complement strand
GATGCTGTACAAGAAGATTTGTTGTTTCATTTGGCAATAGCTAAAGCAAGTGGAAACAGCACTATGAATACGTTCATGTTAATTATTACGCCAGAAATTATTACAAATTTTGAAAAGTATCATGTATGTGATGATGATCAAGCTCAGAGAGGAATTCAAGAACATAAAGATATTTATAATGCTATTGTAGATCAAGATCCACAATTAGCTAAAGAGAACATGAAGGTTCATTTTAAAATGCTATACCAGTACTGTTATAGCGTATAAGTTAAAGAAAGTGCACGCTTTCTTTATACTTTTCTATATGTGAATTTTTAAATGAGGGAATTACAAACGATTAACCAAGTTCAGTTGTATTTACGCTTTTTACGTAGCTAAACTTCAAGGTTGATTTTCATAAAGCAAACAATAAATTTGTTTTTAACAAGAATGCTTTTAATGCATTTGTAATCTAATACAACAGGATGAAAATAAAAGGATTAAGATGGTGGATTATAGGACTTGTTTGTCTTGCAACGATCATTAATTATATAGATAGAGCAGCCTTAGGAATCATGTGGCCAGCAATGAAAGATGATTTAGGCATGACAGAACAAGACTATGCTTGGGTAATTAACATCTTTACAATTGCTTACGCTGCAGGAAAGTTTATTTCAGGGAAAGTGTATGATAAAGTAGGAACCAAGATAGGGTTTGTATTATCTATTTTCTTTTGGTCTTTAGCATCTGTTCTACATTTCTTTGCTAGAGGAGCTGCTTCTTTAGGAATCTTTAGAGGTTTATTAGGAGTTGCTGAAGCTGGTAACTGGCCAGGAGCAGTGAAAAACAACGCAGAATGGTTTCCAATTAATGAAAGAGCAGTTGCGCAAGGTATTTTTAATGCAGGTGCGGCTATTGGATCTATTATTGCAGCGCCAACGGTAGCTGAATTGTTTGGAGTCTATGGATGGAAAGTTACATTTATTATCATTGGAGTTTTAGGGTTTCTATGGATTATTCCTTGGTTGATTATGAATAAAAAACGACCAAAAGATCACCCATGGATTACTGATGAAGAAAAAGAACATATCGTTTCTGGAAGACATCAAAGTAGACAAGGAGAAGATATAAGTAAAGGTTTAAGTGTTCTAAAATTACTTTCAATGAAAGAATCTTGGGGTGTAATAGCATCACGATTTTTCATAGAACCAATTTGGTGGTTGTTCGTTTTTTGGATGCCAATCTATTTATACAAGGAATATGGTTTTAATGTAAAAGAAATAGGATACTATGCTTGGTTCCCTTATGTAGGTGCAGCTATAGGAAGTATTGCAGGAGGATGGTATGCTAAGAAATTAATGAAGTCAAATAGTATAGATGCATCTAGGAAAAAAGTAATAAGTATTGGAGCGATTATTATATTCTTCGCAATTTTATGTGCTATTTTCTTTGCCGATACACCAGAGAAATTTGTCTCGTTTGTCTTTATTGTTTTATTTGGTTTCCAATTTTCAATCAGTAATATTCAAACGATACCAAGTGACTTATTAAGTGGGAAATCTGTTGGAACATTAGCAGGTCTTGGAGGTAGTATAGGTGCAGTTTCTGTAATTATCATGAACTGGTTAATCCCAATAATAACGGTAGATTCGTATAATCCAGCATTCATTATCCTTGCTGTTTTAGCTCCTTTATCTGTTGTATCAATTTTTGTACTGATAAAAGAAATCAAGCCAATAGAAAACAACAATTAAATAACAAAAAATAAAATTTATAAAATGAGTAAATTAGAAGGTAAACTAGCTCTAGTTACAGGAGCTACTGGAGGTATTGGTTTTGAAGTATCAAAAAGACTAGGAAAGGATGGATATACTGTAATCTTAAACGGTATCGATCACGAAGCCGGAGCTAAGAGAGTTGAAGAACTTACCGCTGAAGGAATCAATGCTGAATACTATGGATTTGATGTTACAAACGAAGAAGCCGTAACTTCAAATATTAATAAAATAGGAGAAAAATATGGTAAAATTGATGTTCTTGTAAACAACGCAGGAGGATTAGGTGGAAGGTCTAGGTTTGAAGAAATGACTACAGAGTTTTATAGATTCGTAATGGCATTGAATCTAGACTCAACATTTTTTGCTTCAAGAGCAGCTATTCCTTTCCTAAAGAAAGGAACAAATGCTTCAATAATTAACTATACGTCAAATGCAGGTTGGAATGCTGGAGGTCCTGGAGCAGGTATTTATGGAACATCCAAAGCTGGAGTCCATGCAATAACAAGAGCATTAGCAAAAGATCTCGCAGAATACGGAATTAGAGTAAATGCTGTATCACCAGGAACAATTGACACACCTTTTCATGCTCAAATTAAATCAACCAAACCAGAAGTGTTTGCTTCTTGGAAAAATAATATTATGTTAGGAAGATTGGGACAACCTCAAGAGGTAGCATCTGTTGTATCATTCTTAGCAAGTGATGATGCTGCTTTTATTACTGCTGAAACTATCCAAATTGGAGGAGGACAAGCTTTAGGAATATAAAGTAAAGAATTTCACTAGTTATATATATCTAAGTAAGCATTTTTGTTTTAAACAAAAATGCTTACTTTTTTTTAGAAGAATCTCTGATAATTAATTTTGCTTCTAAAATTTGTTTGTTCAATGTTTGAAGAACCGTTTTCTTTTTAGCATGATTTAGAAAGGTCAAAGCTGCCAATTTTCCAATTTCAGCACTATGTTGATTCATACTTGAAATCTTAGGAGCCACCATATCTGTAAATGGTTCGTTACCAAAACCAATTAACGCGATTTCATCAGGTATTTTTATGAGGTTTTCGTTTAAAACCTGTAAGGCACCAAGAGCGGCATAATCACTAGCAACATATACAGCATCTGGCCTTTGCTTTAATGATAAAAGTTGAAGCATTTTATTTCTACCATCTTCAATTGTAAGACTACTTTCAATCAGTAATTCATCATCTAAAGGTAATTGATGCTTCTTCAAAGCATCAATATAACCTCTAATTCTATTGTTATAAATTCTAGTGTGTTTATAACCACCAATATGAGCAATTCGACTACATCCTTGTTGGACTAAATGTTCCACAATAACATGACTGCTATTATAATCATCGATACCTATATAATCTACATTCAAATCATTTTCACCTCTGTCAAATAAAATCAAAGGAATCCCTTTGGATTTTATTTTTTGGTAATGTTGAAGATCAACTGTTTCATTGGCCATGGAAGCAATAATTCCATCAACTTGAGTAAATAAAAGAGCATCAATACTATCACATTCTTTTTGATAAGATTCGTTAGATTGAGTGATAATAATTTGATATCCTTCTTTATTGAGGACTTCCTCAATATTTTGAATTACAGATGAAAAGAAATTACTATTTGTCTTTGGAATAATAACACCAACCAAATGACTCTTACCACTTCTTAATGCACTTGCCAAGTGATTTGGTTGATAGTTGAGTTCTTTCGCAACACGCTGAACTGCTTCCTTAGTTTTTGTACTAATTCTAGAGTCTCCGTGCATTGCTTTAGAAACTGCAGCAGCCGAAATATTTAAAACATTTGCAATGTCTTTTATTGTAGTTCTTTTTTTATTCACTTAGTTTTTATATATTTGCTTAATCGTTTAAGCAAAAGTACTGCTTTAAGAATAAGAATCAAAACTAGATCCGTTTTGATTTATTTTTAAATACTTGGTTAAACGTTTAACCAGATAATAAACTATAGTAATTTAAATAATATAGAAATGAAAAAAGTAGTCACTTTTGGAGAAATAATGTTGCGCTTAGCGCCACAAGGATTTTTGAGATTTTCACAAGCTTCTAGTTTTGATGTTGTTTACGGAGGAGGAGAATCTAACGTAGCAGTATCATTAGCAAACTACGGAGTTCCCGTAGATTTTGTAACACGTTTACCAAACAATGATATTGGACAATGTGCTATGATGGAAATGCGTAAAAGAGGTGTTGGAGTAGACAAAATCGTATATGGTGGAGATCGTCTTGGGATTTATTTTTTAGAAACAGGAGCGGTAAGTAGAGGAAGTAAAGTTGTCTATGATAGAGCACATTCTGCTATTGCTGAAATAGAATCAGGAATGATCGATTGGGATGCTGTTTTTGATGGCGTCGAATGGTTTCATTGGACGGGTATTACGCCTGCAATTTCTCAAGGAGCAGCAGATGTTTGTCTTGAAGCTGTTAAAGCGGCGAGTAGGTTAGGAGTTACTATTTCTACTGATTTAAATTACAGAGCTAAACTTTGGAACTATGGAGGAAATCGTGAAGCAATCATGACAGAACTAACATCTTATTGTGATGTAGTTTTAGGAAATGAAGAAGATGCAGAGAAGCATTTTGGAATTAAACCTGAGGGATTAGATATTACCACACAAGGACATGATGTAAAAGCAGAAGCATTTTTATCTGTATGTACTCAAATGATGGAGAAATTTCCGAGAGCTAAAAAAGTTATTACGACTTTAAGAGGATCTATTTCTGCTTCTCACAATTCTTGGGCAGGAGTATTGTATGATGGAACAACAATGTACGAATCGCCACAATATCAAATTACAGATATTGTAGATCGTGTTGGAGGAGGAGATTCTTTTATGGGTGGATTGATTTATGGATTGTTAAAGTATCCAGAAGACGATCAAAATGCATTAAACTTTGCAGTAGCGGCATCATGTTTGAAACATACAATTAAAGGGGATGCAAACTTAGTTACTGTATCAGAGGTTGAAAAATTAATGGGGGGTGATTCTTCAGGGAGAGTCGCACGATAAAGAAAATACTAAAATGGCACAATATTCGAGAATTCAAGTAGCAACAACTATGGATGAAACAGGACTTGTTCCTTTGTTTTATCATGATGATATTGAAGTTAGCAAGAAAGTATTAAAAGCTTGTTATGATGGGGGAGCAAGACTTCTAGAGTTTACAAGTAGAGGTGATTTTGCCTACGAAATTTTTGCAGAGCTTACAAAATATGCGATTGCAGAACTTCCAGAAATGATTATGGGTGTTGGTTCTGTAACCGATGCAGGAGCCGCTTCTCTATATATGCAATTAGGTGCTAATTTTATTGTAACACCAGTCTTAAGAGAAGATATTGCTACTGTTTGTAATAGACGTAAAGTATTATGGTCACCAGGTTGTGGTTCTTTAACAGAGATAGCGAGAGCTGAAGAATTAGGATGTGAGATCGTAAAGTTATTTCCAGGAGGAATTTATGGTCCCGATTTTGTCAAAGCAATTAAAGGGCCTTGTCAATGGACAAGTATTATGCCTACTGGAGGTGTTTCTCCAACAAGAGAAAATTTAGAAGCTTGGTTTAATGCAGGTGTTACATGTGTAGGAATGGGATCTAAATTAATTAAAAAGGACTCAGATGGTAATTTCAATCTGAGTGATATTACAGCTAAAGTTCGATTGTCAATAGATATCATTAAAGATTTAAAAGGATAATTTTATGTTTACAGGAATCACATTAAAGCAAATTTCTAGTTTGTCTGGATATTCTGTTTCTACGGTTTCTAAAGCGTTGAACGATAAATATGAAATTGGAGAATCTACAAAGAAAAAGATTCGAAGAATAGCAAAGCTAAATAATTATGTACCCAACAGTGCAGCACAAGCATTACGTAATAGAAAAACCAAAATGATTGCCGTGATTGTGCCTAATATCACATCTAATTACTTCAATAATTTTATTTGTGAAGTTCAGAAGGAAGCATTTGCTATTGGATATAGAGTGTTAATTTTACAATCTTTTGATAATATCAAAAAAGAAAAGCAATGTGTTCGTTCTGTAAATGATGGAAGTGTAGACGGAATTTTAATGTTATCAAATAGTGAACATTCAAATACAGGTTTTGAATTAGATATACCTAGAAATTGCATTACTTTATCTTATGAAGATCATGAAAAATTCTGCAAAAAAACAATGAAAGAAGTAGCAAATTCGAGCTTTCAAAAATTAATTTCTTAGAAAAAATGCTATTTTAACAATCCAATCCTGTCAGTCTTATTGTTTTCCTTTAATAGAGGTGATTTTTTGCTAGGGATAAACTTCTTTTTATTTTCCCATTTTGGACTCTTATAGAGTATGCTTTTTTGACTAGCGTTCTTTGTGGTTTTTACTTCACCGCTAGAATGAACTAAACAATTTTCAATACTGTTATTAGCACCTGATAAATTTACAGGATATTTTAAGTTATAACTATTATCAAAGACCGAATTACGAATAGCAACTTTGGGAATTCCTTTAGTTCTAATTACAATCCCTTTCTCATAATTACTTACTTTACTAAAAACACAATTTGTAACTTCTAGTTTACCTCCAGGCATTGCTAATGTTGGATCTACTTTAAAATAGTTAATAGCAGACTGCTCAATATTTTTGAAAATACTGTTGTGAATAATAACCACTTCTGCACTGTATTTACCAAAAGTTTTTTCGTAGGATAAGTATAACCCTCTATAACTGTCTATGAATTTTGAATTAGTAATATGAATTGTATCTGCTTTTGTCCCAACATAGGCCTTAAAAATACTCCCTCCGTTCTTGTTGTTGAAATTCTTGAAAGTACAGTTATTTATAAATAAGTTGTATTTATTTGAGTTGTTTTTATCTGGTGAAACAATTGCGTATTTCACTTTTGTATCGTTGTCACCATCAAAAGTTATATTCTTAACAGTTAATGAACTATTCTGTTGAACTCGTATAAAATAATTTAAAGCTTTCGGTAGATTATTAGTTGCTTTTATAACACTTTCGCCATTTCCTTTAATTGTAATTCGTTCGCTTATTTTTAGTGTTTTATCAACAAAATAAATACCACTTTTTAGAAGTAAAGTAGTTTTCGAGTTTGCTTTTTTAATGGCTTTAGCTAAGGTTCCTAAACCTGGTTCTACTTCAATAGTTATTTTCTTTACAATAACTTTTGGCGCTACAATAATTGGTTTCCAATTAGGACCAGTTTTCATTCTCAATGCTTCTGGGTATTGCCCATTATGTAGATTAAAGGCACCCACTGTATTTACTTTCCGAACTGAATTTACAATATCTAATTCTGGACTATTTTCATTCTTATATTTGGAAATCAAACTTTGATTCTTAATTGTTGGCATAGGTAAAGAACGTAGTAACTTCCAATCAATAATAACTTTCTTGAACAATTTTTCGTCAATTGATGCTTTAGAGTCTACAATGTTATTGTGAAAAGAAATACCACTAATATCATCATGAGAATTTGAAATTTTGCCACTATTTGTATTGGTAATTAAATTGTTTGCAAAAATTGTATTGATAGGCGGTAAACTTCTTTCCGAGTCTTTTCCTGCTGCAAACTCTATTGGACCACAATTGATGATCGTATTGTGCTGAACGTCTACATTTTTTACTTGATTGTATCTATTTAAAGGCGAATTTGGAACCCCGTTCATTAGTACAATAGGTCCTCTAAATCCATCACCTTTTAAGCCAACTAATAAATTATTTCTCACAATATGACCTTCATTGATAATGCGAATCCCACCAGTTTTAGAAATGTTATTGCCTATGAAAACATTGTTTTCTACTAAAGCATTATTTCCATGTCTTAATGTTAGTGTTCCTTTGGTAGCTAAAAACAAGTTATTCCTGTAAATATTATCGCCAGATTTATTAGAAATAGTTTCAATTTCTCCATCACAATTTTTAAAGGTATTGTTTTCAACAATGGTTTTAGAAGATTTCATAGAATTAGTACTTGTACCAATTCTAATGGTTTCACCACCGTTCTTTCCCAAATCTGGACGAAAGCCAAAAAAATTATGATCTATCCGATGATTATTTTCAATATGGGCTTCGCCTTTTAACCAAACAACTAATGTCGTTCCTTCGTTTGTTTTCCCAGTAAAATTGTTGTGATCTACTCGATTGTTCTTTCCCCAAAGATCTATCCAATGTGTTTTTAAACTTTTATCAGATGAATTGAAATAGGATATCGTACAATTGGTGAGTCTTGAATTATATGCAAACTCTTTAGAATTTTTTCGAAATTCAACAACATATTTTGAAGTAGGAGAGCCATCTTTAAACCAGAGCCCTTCAACAACCAAATATTTGCCATAAATATTCATTTTAGAATCACCAGTAATTATAACTTTTCCTGCAGTTTCAGCTTTTATTGTAATAGGATTGTCTTTTTTTCCTATACCAGTTACTTTAAAATGTACATCTTTCCATTCTCCATTTTTTAAAATAATTGTTGACCCTGGTAAAGCCTTTTTGATTGCAGAGTTAAATTCACTCATGTTTTTTACAATGCTCTGAGCACTTATACTTACGGAAGCTAATAAGATTATTGTATAGGTAGATATTGATTTCATTCTAATTGGTTTACCAGATTGGTTTACCAAATATAAAGATAATTATTTATTTAGCCTTCAAACAAAAGTTTCAATTATGAATTTTCTACATTTGAAAGATTCAAAGTGATTTTTTTCATCTATAAAATAAATAGGTATGCAAATATTAGCATTTATAGGTTTTACTGCATTCGTTGCGATTATTTCTTATTACAAGACAAGAAAAACAGAGGAGTCATCATCCGATGGTTATTTTCTTGGAGGCAGAAGTTTAACAGCTGGTGTTATAGCAGGCTCTTTATTGCTTACAAACCTATCTACGGAACAAATTGTGGGTTTAAATGGTTCTGCCTACCAAAGTGGTTTGTCAGTAATGGTATGGGAAACATTAGCCGCCATAGCGATGGTTGTTACAGCAATGTTTTTATTACCAAGGTATTTAAAAGGAGGCTTGACAACAGTTCCTGGATTTTTGGCAAAAAGATTCGACGTTACTACAAAAACGTTCACCTCAGTTTTGTTCCTTACTGGATATGTTGTTGTGTTGTTACCTGTTATTTTATATTCAGGTTCTGTGGCTATTAGTGGGATGTTTGATGTGCCAGAATTATTGGGTGTTTCCAAATCACAAGCCATTTGGATTTGCGTTTGGGGTATTGGAATTATTGGTTCAATATACGCTGTTTTTGGCGGTTTAAAAGCCGTAGTCGTCTCAGATTCTATCAACGCAATTGGGTTGTTAATTGGAGGCGTTTTAATTCCAGTTTTTGGATTAATGATGATTGGAGATGGAAGTGTTATGGATGGATTGTCAACACTAATAACTGAGAACCCTGACAAGTTTAAATCTATGGGAGGGCCAACAGATCCTGTACCTTTTTATACCATTTTTACAGGAATGATGCTGGTGCAGTTGTTTTATTGGGGAACCAATCAACAAATCATTCAAAGGGCTTTAGGAGCAAAAGATTTAAAAGAAGGACAAAAAGGATTACTGCTAGCATCTTTTATAAAAATACTTGGTCCAATCATAGTTGTTTTACCCGGTTTAATAGCATTTCATTTATTCGAAGGAAATTTGGAAAGTGCAGATAACGCCTATCCAATGTTGGTAAAAAAAGTATTGCCAAGCGCATGGGTTGGTTTTTTTGCAGCGGTAATATTTGGAGCGATCTTAAGTTCTTTTAATAGTGTTTTAAATAGTGCCGTTACTTTATTTGGGATTGATGTTTACAAGCAACATATCAATAAAAGTGCTAAAGAAAAAACCGTTGTTAAGTATGGAAAAACATTTGGAGTTGCACTTGCTATAGCATCTATGTTTATTGCGCCTTTAATTGCAAATGCAGGAAGTTTGTTCGATTATCTACAAGAGATAAATGGAATTTATAGTATCCCAATTTTAACCATCATCGTAGTTGGCTATTTAACGAAACGAGTTCCAGCAATTGCAGCAAAAATAGGATTGGTTTCTGGATGTGTTCTTTACATTATCAGTCAGTTTTTTATGCAACCTTATTTTGTCAATAAAGCAATAGAAACAGCTAAAGTATCAGGTATTTCAGATGAAGCTACTTTAGGATTGATAGAAGCACAAGCGTATCCACACTTTTTAGATGTGATGGCTATTTTGTTTGCATTAAATGTAATCATTATGTTAATCATAGGAAAATTGAAACCCAGGTCAGAAGATTATGTTCAAGAATACACAAAACAGGTGGATATTACACCATGGAAATACGCGAAACTAACTGGTATTGCAATTTGTGTAATCGTTATTTCTGTTTACATTTATTTTGCATAAAAGAATAGATTAATCTACCCAAAAGTCAGGTTTAATGTTTGAACCTAATTGAGTACAATCTGAACAGGTTCTATGAACTACGATAGGATCTAAAGGACCAGAGAAAAAAGACCATTTGTTGCGGATTAAACTATTAAGAGGTGCTGTATCTGGACTTGGGTGAAATGGACGACATGCCCAAGAATCCCAAAAAGATTCACTTGTATAATCAGTTCGATTGAAAAATATTCTTTTTTGCACAACAGAAATAACTTCAAAAAAACCGAGTACTTTTTCATTTTGACTGCTAGCTGAAAAAATATTACCAGCTATAAAACCAGGTTGATTTTGAGAAAGTAAACTTTCAGAAGTAGAAAGGTTATTTAGAGTCTCATAAAAATTATAGGCTTGAGAAGAGAGAGTATATTGTTTAATTAATATACTGTAACGACTATTATTTCGAATGTTATTGATAGCGAAAAACTTTACTAAAAATTTAGAAATTCGATCCTCAGATATAAGATCTGTATTAGTAGCCAGCCTTCCTTGAGAATTAACAGTTGCATAACAGACTCTTTCTTCTTGACTTCTAGGAACAATGGTCCATTCAAATGGATCAAGGCTTATAATCTTAAACTCATCTGGTACCCAATAAGGAACTATAATTTGATAAGTTTCTTCAAACTCATATCCATAATATTTAGAGCTATTGGTTGGATCAAAGCTGTCTATATAAATCCCAATTCCATCTACACCATCTTCATTAGTTTCTCTTATTCCATAAACATTTTCTATGGCTGAAGTGTTACTGGTTAATTCAGTGGGTTGGGACGTATATTCTCTTCCGTTACTGGTAGTAATAGATAGTTGATAGTTACTAGATGGTTGAGCACTAAATTGAATATCTGATAGATAAACACCAGGTTCAGTTTCATGAAACGTATAGTAAGTATTGGAACTGGTCGTTATTCTAATAGTCGCACTAGATTCAGGGTTAGGATCTTTTTTTTCAAGTTTATGGGTTCTTGATAGGAGGATTTTTTGATATTTTAACTCATTTGTTATTGTAGCTTCTATAACAATAGCATCTTCAAATTCAACAGTAGCTGCACTAAACTCTTCTACACAACTGTTGGTTGTTAAAAGAATAATTAAAAGCAATATGGAATATGTTGTTTTTCTCATTTCATGCTTTTTTAGTCAATCCAAAAATTGGGTTTAATGTTTGGGCCGAAATATGTGCAATCTCCACAAGGTCTTGATACTACTACAGGAGAAGTCCCAGGGAGCATTCCACCCGAAAAATAAATAATCCTTTTCTGTGATATTTTAAAAGCAGTAGGTTCATCCTGAAAAGGGTTTTTATAGCAATGCCAATCAGCAAAAAAGAATTCGTTTGTATAATCTGATCTATTGAAAAAGATTCTTTGTTGTGCAACTGAAGAAACTTCAAAAAAACCGAGTACTTTTTCATTTGGATTGCTAGGAGAGAAAATATTCCCTGCTATAAAACCAGGCTGATTTTGAGAAAGTAAACTTTCAGAAGTTGAAAGATCATTTAGAGTTTCATAAAAATTATACGCTTGAGCAGATTGCGTATATTGTTTAAGCAATATACTATAACGACTGCTAATTCTTATATCATCTAAAGGGATAAATTTAATTGGAAATTTTGAGATACGGTCTTCTGATAGTAGGGTTGTGTTAGTGGTTAATCTACCAAAAGAGTTTACGGTGTTATAACACACTCTTTCTTCTTGAATTCTCGGTGCAATAGTCCATCTGAAGGGATTATGATTCGTAATGAAAAAACCATTTGGCACCCATCGAGGGGCAATAATTTTATAAGTTTCTTCAAACTCGTATCCATAATATTTAGAGTTATTGGTTGGGTCAAAACTATCTACATAAATAACTATTCCGTCTATTCCATCTTCAGAAGTTTCTCTAATAGTATATACATTTTCTATAGTGGAAGCGTTACTAGTTAACTCTGTCGGTTGAGACCTATATTCTCTTCCATTATTAGAGGTGATAGATAACTGATAGTTGTTAGAGGGTTGAGCACTAAATTGAATATCTGAGAGATAAACACCGGGTTCAGTTTCATGAAAAGTATATGTAGTATTTGAGCTGGTAGTTACAGTAATAGTTGCGCCAGACTCATGATTAGGTCCGTCTTCTTTAAGTTTATGGGTTCTTGATAGGAGAATTTTTTGATGTTTTAACTCATTAGTTATCGTAGCTTCTATAACAATGGTATCTTCAAATTCAACAGTAGCTGCATTAAACTCTTCTACACAACTATTCGTTGATAAAAGAATAAGTAAAAGCAATATGGAATAAGTTATCTTTTTCATTTCATTGTTTTTTAGTCAATCCAAAAACTAGGCCTAATATTTGAACCTAATTGAGTGCAATCTCCACAGGCTCTTAGAACAACTTTTTTTTGAGAAAAATAAGATATCCTTTTATTACGGATTAAAGATATAAAAGGGGCTTCAAAAGGGTTTAGGTTTGAATCAAGCTCAAAAGGTTTACAATACCAAGCATCCCAAAAAAACACATTGGTATAATCTGATCTGTTAAAAAAAGCTCTTTTTTGTTTAACTGAAGAAACTTCAAAAAACCCTAAAACCTTTTCATTTGGATTGTTTATAGAAAAAATATTACCTGCTAAAAAACCAGGTTGATTTTGAGATAATAAACTCTCAGAACTTGAAAGATTATTTAGAGTTTCATAAAAATTATAAGATTCAGCAGATTGCGTATGCTGTTTAAGCAATATGCTATAACGACTACTAATTCTTATATCGTCTAAAGGGATAAATTTAATTGGAAATTTAGAGATACGATCTTCTGATAGTAGGTTAGTATTGGTAGTTAGCCTTCCTTGAGAATTAATAGTTGCAAAACATACTCTTTCTTCTTGAGTTCTGGGAACAAGAACAGCAGTTTCAGGTGTTGTGAGAGTTGCAGGAATGTAAACATATTCATTAGGTACCCATCGAGGAGCAATGATTTGATACGTTTCTTCAAATTCAAACCCATAATATCGAGAACTATTTATTAGGTCGAAGCTATCTACATAAATGGTTATACCGTCAACTCCATCTTCAGAAGTTTCTCTAATAGCGTATACATTTTCTATGACAGAAGTGTTACTAGTTAATTCAGTAGGTTGAGATGTGTATTCTTCCCCACTACTGGCGGTAACAGATAGTTGATAGTTGCTAGAGGGTTGAGCGTTAAATTGAATATCTGACATATAAATGCCAGGTTCAGTTTCGTGAAAAGTATAGGTGTTATTTGAGCCAGAAGTTATTTTAATAGTTGCGTCAGATTCAGGGCTAGGATTATTTTTTTCAAGTTTATGAGTTCTAGACAAGAGGATTTTTTGATATTTAAATTCATTGGTTATGGTGGCTTCTATAACAATAGCGTCTTCAAACTCAACAGTTGCAGCATTAAACTCTTCCACACAACTATTTGTTATTGAAACAATAAATAAAAGTAATATAGAATGAGTTATTTTTTTCATTTTATGATTTTAGTCAATCCAAAAACTGGGTTTAATATTTGAACCTAAATACGTACAATCTCCACATGCTCTTAATACTACAAAAAGAGGGTCGAAAGGGCTTAATCCTCCCGAAAAATAAGTTATTCTCTTCTGAGACATATTAAATGGAGTAGGTGCAGCTTCAAGTCCGCTAAAAGGCTTGTAGCAAGCCCAATCAGCCCAAAATAATTCGTTTGTGTAATCAGATCTATTGAAAAAAGCTCTTTGTTGTGCAACTGAAGAAACCTCAAAAAAGCCTAATACTTTTTCATTTGTGTTGTTTACAGAAAAAATATTACCAGCTATAAAACCAGGTTGATTTTGAGAAAGTAAACTTTCAGATGTAGAAAGGTCATTTAGAGTTTCATAAAAATTATACGCTTGAGAGGATTGCGTATACTGTTTAAGTAATATACTATAACGACTACTGATTCTTATGTCATCTAAAGGGATAAATTTAATTGGAAACTTAGAGATACGGTCTTCTGATAGTAGATTTGTCTCGGTGGTTAATCTACCGAAAGAATTTACGGTTTTATAACACTCTCTTTCTTCTTGAACTCTCGGACCAATGAACCATTCAAAGGGATTATAACTAGTAACGATAAAACCATCTGGAACCCATCGAGGAGCAATAATTTGATAGGTTTCTTCAAAGTCATATCCATAGTATTTAGAGTTATTGGCTGGATCAAAGCTGTCTACATAAATAGCTATTCCGTCAACCCCGTCTTCAGAAGTTTCTCTGGTAGCATATATATTTTCTATTGCTGAAGTAGTACTAGTTAGTTCGGTAGGTTGAGAAATGTATTCTCTTCCGTTGCCAGTGGTAACAGATAATTGATAGTTACTAGATAGTTGAGCACTAAATTGAATGTCTGAAAGATAAACACCAGGTTCTGTTTCATGAAAAGTATAGGAAATATTTGAGCTGGAAGTTATTGTAATACTTGCACCAGACTCTTGGTTGGGTGTTTTTTCATTAAGTTTATGGGTTCTTGATAGGAGAATTTTTTGATATTTAAATTCATTGGTTATTGTAGCTTCTATAACAATGGCATCTTCAAATTCAACAGTTGCAGCATTAAACTCTTCCACACAACTATTTGTTATTGAAACAATAAATAAAAGTAATATAGAATGAGTTATTTTTTTCATTTCATGATTTTAGTCAATCCAAAAATTGGGTTTAATGTTTGATCCTAATTTAGTGCAATCTCCACATGATGAAGGAACTACTCTAAATGAAAGTGGTTCAGTAGGTACAGGCGGAACTTCTTCATAGAAAGATACTTTATCAGTTCTAACTAAACGTAAAAGCTCACTAACTGGAAGGGAAGTTATTTCACAAATAGGCCAATCAAAAAAATCGCTTGAGTCAAAAATTTCTGAACGATCAACAAAAAACCTTTCTTCAGTAACAGAAGAAGCTTCAAAATACCCTAATACTTTTTCATTTGGATTGTTTGTAGAGGTAATGTTCCCTGCTAAAAAACCTGGTTGATTTTGAGAGAATAAACTTTCAGAACCAGAAAGATTGTTTAAAATTTCTAAATAATTATAGGATTCTACAGATTGAGTATACTGTTTAATTAATATGCTATAACGACTATTTATACGAATGTCATCTACAGGAAAAAACTTCACCAAAAACTTTTCAACGCGATCTTCAGATAGGAGATTAGTATCTGTAAGCTCTTTTCCAAAAGAGCTAAGGGTTGTATAACATTCTCTTTCTTCTTGAGTTCTAGGTGTAATAGTAAGATTTATAGGTGATGTATCTGTTGCAGGCACTATAAGAAATTCATCAGGCATCCAGAAAGGAGCAACAATTTGATAGGTTTCTTCATATTCATATCCATAGTATTTAGAACTACTGGTAGGGTCAAAACTATCTACATAAATCGCTATTCCATCTACACCATCTTCGTTCGTTTCTCTTATAGCATAAATATTTTCTATGGTAGAAGAGCTACTTGTCAGTCCTACAAATTCAGAAAGATATTCTCTTCCGTTACTAGTAGCAACAGATAACTGATAGTTACTAGATGGGAGTGCACTAAATTGAATATCAGAAGTATAAACTCCTGGTTCTGTTTCACTAAATGTATAGGTAGTGTTTGAGTTAGAGATAATTAGAACAGTAGCACTAGTTTCGGCGCTTGGACCATCCTCTTCAAATTTATGAGTTCTTGATAGAAGAATCTTCTGATGTTTAAATTCATTCGTTATCGTGGCTTCAATAATTATAGCATCTTCAAATTCAACCGTAGCTGCATTAAATTCTTCTACACAACTGTTAGTTGAAGCAAGAATCAAGAAAAGTAATATGGAATACGTTATTTTTTTCATTTTATGTTTTTAGTCAATCCAAAATCTAGGTCTGATATTTGAACCTAATGTAGTACAGTCTCCACATTCTCTTGGAAATACAAAAAGAGTTGGTTGAGTAGGGTCATTTCCTCCCCAGAAATGAATTCCCTTTTTTGTTCGAAGTAAATAAGATATACTAAAACCGTTCAATCCAAATTCACATTTCCAAGGATAAGCCTCAGTCTTTTGATCGAAAAACTCAGATCGATTGAAAAATATTCTTTCTTCTGTAATTGAAGAAACTTCAAAAAAACCGAGTACTTTTTCATTTGGATTGCTAGGAGAAAAAATATTACCTGCTATAAAACCTGGCTGATTTTGAGAAAGTAAGCTTTCGGAAGTAGAAAGATCATTCAAAGTTTCAAGATAATTATAACTCCTTTCAGATTGAGTATACTGTTTTACCAATATACTATATCGACTGTTAATTCTTAAGTCGTCCTTTGGGATAAATCTAATTAAGAACTTAGAAATTTTGTCTTCAGAAAGTAAATTTGTGTTTACAACTAGTTTTCCTTGAGAATTTACAGTGCTGAAACAGATTCCATCCTCAATAGTTTTAGGTATTGTTACCCAAGGATCATCTGGCTCGATATCTGGATATAATGGGTTGGGGACTAATTGATCAGGCACCCAAAAAGGGGCTAGAACTTGGTAAGTTTCTTCAAATTCATAACCATAGTATTTAGAGTTATTAGCTGGAGCGGAACCATCTAAATAAATACCTATTCCATCAACACCTTCTTCATTCGTTTCTCTTATCGCATATAGATTATCAATAATAGAATTATTTGTCAATTCAGTAGATTTAGAAGTATATTCTCTTCCATCATTGGTGTCAATAAATAGCTGGTAGCGAATATTTGGTAGTGCACTAAACGGAATATCTGATAAATAAACTCCGGGTTCAGTTTCATTAAAAGTGTAGGTGTTATTTGTGCTTGTAATAACGCGAACAATAGCGTCAGATTCTAAATTAGGTTCCCTTTCTTCTAATCTATAAGTTCTAGATAAGAGAATCTGATGATGTTTAAACTCATTAGTTATCGTAGCTTCAATAACAATAGCATCTTCAAATTCAATAGTACCAGCATTAAATTCTTCTACACAACTATACGTTAATGAAAGAATAAATAAAAGTAATATAGAATAGGTTTTTTTCATTTCATAATTTTAGTCAATCCAAAAACTAGGTTTAATATTTGAGCCTAATTGAGTACAATCTCCGCAGTGTCTTTCTACCACTAACCATTGTTCTACCAAATCCCATTCTTCTAAAGGGTCGCGATAAGGAGGTCGAGGAGGAGGAGGCCCACCGAAGAAATAAGAAACCTTATTTAAGCCAATTAAAGTTTTTAGCGAGAGTGTTTCGGGAGGTGAAGGCATAAAAGGGCTACATTCCCAAGGAAAAGGTTCAGTAATAGAATCAAAAAAATCTGATCGGTTGAAAAAGAGTCTTTCCTGTATTACAGAAGAAATTTCAAAAAAGCCTAATACTTTTTCATTAGGATTGTTTACTGAAAAAATACCGCCAGCTAAAAAACCTGGTTGGTTTTGAGACAATAAGCTTTCTGAGTTTGATAAATCATTTAAAGTTTCAAGATAATTATAACTTTGAATAGATTGAGTGTGCTGTTTTACTAGTATACTATATCGGCTATTAATTCTGAGATCATCATTTGAGATAAACTTAATTAGAATTTTTGAAACACGGTCTTCAGAAAGTAGAGTTGTACTTGTTACCAATCTTCCTAGAGAATTTACAGTTGTGTAACATACCCTTTCTTCTTGGACTCTTGGCGTTAAGGTCCATATAAAGTTATAACTTGGATGATTAGGTGGATCTGGGATTGTAAATTCCATTGGATTCCAAAAAGGCGCTAAAATTTGATAGGTTTCTTCAAATTCGTATCCGTAGTATTTTGAGTTATTAGTTGGGTCGAAGCTGTCTAGATAAATTCCGATGCCATCTACACCATCTTCATTAGTTTCTCTAATAGCGTATACATTTTCGATGGCTGAAGTATTACTAGTTAGCTGAGTAGACTGAGAAGTATATTCTCTTCCGTTACTGGTAGTGATAGATAGCTGATAGTTACTAGATGGCTGAGCATTAAACTGAACATCAGAAATATAAATACCAGGCTCTGTTTCATGAAAAGTATAGATATTATTAGAGCTGGTGGTTATTCTAATAATAGCATCAGATTCTGGGTTAACATCTTTTTCTTCAAGTTTATGAGTTCTTGATAGGAGAATTTTTTGATATTTAAATTCATTCGTTATCGTGGCTTCAATAACAATAGCATCTTCAAATTCAATAGTACCAGCATTAAATTCTTCTACACAACTATTAGTTATCGAAAGAATAAATAAAAGTAATATAGAAGAAGTTGTTTTTTTCATTTCATAATTTTAGTCAATCCAAAAGTTAGGTTTAATATTTGAACCTAATTGAGTACAGTCTCCACATCGTGATGTTACAACTTGATAAGGAGGTACCCCAGGCTCAATAGGATTTTCAAAGTAAAAAGTGACTCTTTCAAGCCTAAGTAATCTTAAAAGCTCTGTGAATGTTGGCTCGAATATTTCGCAAGGCCAATCAAAAGGTTGGTTTACATCAAAAAGTTCAGACCGATCAACAAAAACTCTTTCTTCAACAACAGAAGAAACCTCAAAAAACCCTAAGACTTTTTCATTTGTATTGTTTGTAGAAAATATATTACCCGCTAAAAATCCAGGTTGATTTTGAGAAAATAAACTTTCAGAACTAGAAAACTCATTCAACGTTTCTAAATAGTTATACGCTTCAGCAGATTGAGTATACTGTTTAATTAATATACTATAACGACTACTTAATCGAATGTCATCAATAGGAAAAAACTTCACTAAAAACCTAGAAACACGGTCTTCTGTGAGGAGATTAGTATCAGTAAGAAGTCTTCCAATAGAATTGACAGTTGTATAACATTCTCTTTCTTCTTGAGTTCTAGGAACTACCGCAGTAGTAAGAGGTGTTGTAGCCGTTGCTGGGACAAGAACCAAATCATTCGGATTCCAAAAAGGAGCTATAATTTGATAAGTTTCTTCAAACTCATATCCATAATATTTAGATGTGTCTGTTGGATCAAAATTATCGATATAAATTCCTATTCCATCTACCCCATCTTCATTAGTTTCCCTTATAGCATATATATCCTCTATGGCTGAAGTGTTACTAGTTAATTCTGTAGGTTGAGAGATGTACCCTCTTCCGTTACTAGCGGTAACAGATAATTGATAGCTAATAGATGGCTGAGCACTAAATTGAATGTCAGAAGTGTAAACTCCTGGCTCAGTTTCATTAAATGTATAGGTAGTATTTGAACTAGAGGTAACTAGAACAGTAGCACCGGTTTCAACACTAGGGTTATCTTCTTCAAATTTATGAGTTCTAGATAAAAGAATCTTTTGGAATTTAAACTCACTGGTTATAGAAGCTTCTATAACAATGGCGTCTTCAAACTCAACAGTACCAGCATTAAACTCTTCGATACAACTATTAAATGTTGTAAGTAGAATTAAGAATGAGACATAATAAAGTATTTTTTTCATCGAATTGATAGGAATTTTTTAATAGAAACTGGTCTACCATCATTTGTAAAACCTTCTAAATTTACTTCATAAACACCTTTATTGTCTGAAGTGTAAAAAACAATAGGAGTTCCATTATTATTCAGTACAAAATCTGGTTTCCAAAATAATTGACGTCTTACATCCGGAATTCTGTCTAACTTCTTGTCATACATCACATTAAAATATTTTTTAGTAGTTAATGGCTTAAAAAGAGTGATATTTTTAATATAATCTGCGCTTTTTAAACTTTGATAATCACCTTCAAAAGTTTCTATAGCTATAACACCATTAAAACTTTTAGTTCCGTAGATGTAATTTTCTTTTAAAACAGTTATTTTTTTAACTTTTTCAGTATTTAAATCTATAATTTCATTGTGATCTAGAATCAGTATTCCGTCAACTAAAATAAGGGGCTTATTTTCTTTGGACATAAAATCAAAACCGATGATGTTTATTGAATATTGATCTCCTTTTTTATTATAGAAAACATGTTCAACAATTTCTGTGATGGTTTCTCGTAATGTTGAAAATCTTTTATAATTATCTAAAATATATTCATAGTTATTAGAAGTATAAAACCGATCTGTGTTGTTGGAAGAAACTAGAGAATCTTGCTTTAATAGATTATAAGCATTCTCAACCTGATTATTAATACTTCGTTCGATAATCAAATCTTTTACTTTTTCACTTAATTCAAATTTTTTGAATTCAAGGTTTTTATAATCAACGGGAATATCTTCATTCATTACAATCTTTAAATTCTCTCCATTTTCATTGATTATTTGAATGAGAGCATTTGATGAATTATATTCTTTATTAACATTAAAATAAAAATTACCACTGTTGTCAGTTTTTGAATTTTTTAGGGTATAATTTTTTTCTGGAATCGAAAGAGAGATAGGTACGTTAGAAGCGGGCAAATTAGAAACCTTGTCGATTACTATTCCAGAGATTAATTCTCCTCTAAATTCTGGAATCACTAATGATGTTAAGTCTCTTTTCTTTGAATTGTTCCCATCAAATAAAGATTGATAAGTTGTTGATGTAGCTTTAGGCGTTAGAGGAATAGCATCTATTTTTTGTACTGAAATTGAATAGTTTCCTTCAGCAATATTTTGGTTAGTAGAACTTATATTTAGAGATACTTTTTCTCTAGCTCCAAATTTGTCTTTACTAAGAGACAAGGTTATTAAGTCGTTTTCAACGATCTCATTCTTATAATTAGTATTAGATATTGAGGTTTTATTTTCCTGATTACTTAGAGAGTCATTTTTTATTGTTAAAATTTCTGAGTTATCTGAGAAAGGATTTAAGATGGTTACATCTCCATGGAAAAAGTTATTCTTACCTCCATTTTTCATCCATTTTGTATAAGCGATTACTTTATAGTTTCCGGATGCTAATGATGTTGGGATAAAAAAGTCTCCTTGACCTAAACCAGTAGCTAATCTAATTTTATGTTTAAAATGAACTTTACCATTACGGTCAATCAATTCAACATAAGCAATTTTACTAAGATTGCTTAATTTTTTTGTTTTTGAATTGATGCAATAGATTTTGTATAATAGTTTTTCTCCAGAAAGAAGGAAAGAAGAATTATAGTGTAAAAAAATCTTTTCTTGAGGTATCTTATAATAAAGATCATTGTTGCTTGATTGTTGGGCATAACTTTTTGAGTGTATTCCAAAAACAATAATAAGTACTAATGTTATATTTTTCATTTTATTTGTTTAATCAATCCAAAAATTGGGTTTAATATTTGAGCCTAATTCTGTACAGTCACCACAGGCCTTTTGAACTACAACAATGGGATCAAAAGGAGCCCTACCTCCTGAGAAATAAGATACTCTATCTAGTCGAATAAGAGTACTTAGTGTGGGAGTATCTGGAGGTGATGGTTCATAAGGTCTGCAAAACCAAGAAAAAGGTTCGGTTGTATAATCTGATCTATTTAAAAAAAATCTTTTTTCAGAAACGGTTGAAACTTCAAAAAAGCCTATTACTTTTTCATCAGGATTGTCTACTGAAGAAATATTTCCAGCTAAAAATCCAGGTTGACTTTGAGAGAACAAGCTTTGAGAGGTTGAAAGATTATTAAGTGTTTCTCGGAATCGAAAAGCTTCAGCAGTTTGAATATATTGTCTAACTAATACACTATAGCGGCTATTAACTCGAAGATCATTAAATGGAATAAATTTAATTAACAACTTAGAAATGCGATCTTCAGAAAGTAGAGTTGTTTTAACATACAATCTATCAAAAGATTTCAGAGTTATATAACATTCTCTTTCTTCTTTAGTTCTCGGACCGATTTCAAATTGTATGGGATCCTGATTAATAATTATAAATTGATCTGGCACCCAATATGGAGCTACAATTTGATAAGTTTCATCAGATTCGTACCCGTAGTATTTTGAACTATTTGTTGGGTCAAAACTATCTACATAAACTGCAATTCCATCTCGGCCATTTCTGTCAGTTTCTCGTATTCCATAAACATTGTCAATAGTTGAAGAGCTGTTTCTTAATTCAATCGATTTAGATACATATTCTTTTCCTTTACTAGTAATTGCTAGTTGATAGCTATTCCCGGATTGGGCACTAAACGGAGCGTTAGAGATATAAGTACCTGGAGATGTTTCATGAAAATCGTAGGTAGTATTTGAACTGGTTACAATTCTAACTGTAGCATTAGTTTCTGCAGTAGGCCCGTAATCTTCGAATTTATAAGTTCTTGATAAAATAACCGTATGGTATTTAAACTCATTTGTTATTGTGGCCTCTACTACAATAGCATCTTCAAATTCTATAGTACCGGCATTAAACTCTTCTATGCAACTGTTTGTTGTTGCAAGAAGCATAAAAAGAGATATGTAGGAACCTGATTTGTTCATTATAGTTATAACGTTAAAAAGTTATATTATAAGTAATTGTTGGAATTGGAATTGAAAATATAGAACTCTGGTATGCTTTTATTTCACCTGCTTCGGTTACAAAAAACACAGAATAAGGATTGTTTCTCCCTAGCACATTATATATAGATACATTCCAAAAACTATGTCCAACTTTGTTTAACTTATGGTTTCCTTCAACGTTAAAACCTATATCAAGTCTATAGTAATCTGGGATCCTAAATTTATTACGATCACTATATAATACTCTTTCAGCTCCATTAAAAATAAAGCTACCAACAGGGTATGTTACTGGTCTACCGGTTTGATAAGAAAAGTTGGCAGAGAAGCTATATCGTTTTGTGATTTTATAATTAGCAATGATGTTTACATCATGAGGTTTGTCAAAATTTGTAGGGAAAAAGTTACCATTGTTAACTTGCTCTTCATTGAACTCACTTTCTAATTTAATAAATGAACGAGAGTAACTATAACCTATCCAACCATTAAGTCTACCTTTATTTTTCTTCATTAAGAACTCTATTCCATAAGCCTTACCCTTCCCTTGTAAAATTTCAGTTTCAATATTTTGGTTTAATAGTAAATCAGCACCCACTTTATAATCTAAAATGTTTTTTGATTTTTTATAATAGCCCTCTAAACTAAGTTCATATTCATTTCCATCAATGTTTTTATACAAGCCTAAAGAATATTGATTTGCTTGTTGAGGCTTAATATTTAAACTTGATAGCCTCCAAGTATCGGTAGGGGATGCGGTCGTATTATTTGATAAGGTATGGATGTATTGATATGTATTATTATAACTAGCTTTAATAGATAAGCTAGGAGATAAAGAATACCTTAAAGAAGACCTTATTTCTGGTCCACTATAGGTTTTAATGACTTCATTCTTTTTGAAAGTTTGAGTGTCAGTTATTGAATTTTCACTCTTCGGCTGATTAGGATCGTAAATATTTTGTGTAGAAGCACCCAAGGCAGAGAAAAACGAATATCGGAAACCAATATTTAAGAGTAGCTTTTTACTAACTTCGAAATTGTCAGCTACAAATATTGCAGATTCAAGAGCCCTCTCATCAGCTATTTCTAGAGGAATAACAACAGATTGATCTCCTTTTGGTTTAATATTACCCGGTGAAATATTAAATAGCTTAGTTGAAATACCATAATCAATTTTATGTTTTTCATTGGCTAAATATTTCATTCTTAATTTTAGCTCAGTCTCATTTATTTTATAATCAAGATCAAAGTCATTTATTGAATTCTGATCAAATTCGATGTTAAACTTATATTCACTATTTGCTAGAATTAAATCACCATAACTTTTGTCATTAATTTGATGTCTCCATTTTAAAGACATCAGCCTATTTGTATAACTTTGAAGTGAATCTGATGTAATGCTGAATGAATCATTACTATAATACCCTGAAGCTTCAAGTTTGTCATTTTCACCAATCTTATGGCTATACTTAAGATTGAAATCATAAAAAGAAATACTACTCTTGTTTAATGATTCTTCTTTTAAAGATCTCAATATCCAATTTGAATAAGTTGCACGTCCACCAGCTATTAAACTAGATTTCCCTTTAACAATTGGAGTTTGAATTGTTACATTACTTGTGACTGGTCCTACAGCAGCTTGACCAGATGTTTTTTCATAATCAGCTTCTTTTGTTTTGATATTAAATACAGAAGATAGTCGTCCACCAAATTCTGATGGGATACTACCTTTGAAAATATCTACACCACCAGTTGTAAATGGATTAATAGCAGAAAATATTCCAAAAAAGTGTTGTGGATTATATAAAACAGCATCATCAAGTAGAATTAAATTCTGGTCAGCTTTTCCTCCTCTAACATTAAACCCTGCAGATCCTTCACCAGCGGTTTTAATACCAGGAATTGTTGTGGCTACTTTTAAAATGTCTCGCTCACCTAAAATAAGAGGAATGTTCTTTATCTCTTGAATTTTGATACTAGTAATACCAGTAACGGCTTCTTTAATGTTTTTATCTTTATCTGCTTCTATAACTAATTCGTCTAATAGTTCAGAGCTTTCAGAGAGTAAAAAATTATAGGATCCATTATTATATATGATAATGGTTTTTTTAAGATCAGCATATCCTAAAGATTTTGCTTCAACTGAATTAGCTCCAGTTGGTAGCCTAATAGAATAAAAACCTTTGTCATTAGTTACTGCACTAATGTTTTTATCTTTTACAATAATAGCTAAACTAGGAATAGGTTCACCTGAATTGACATTCCGTGCATATCCAGTAAGTAGGTAGCTCTTTTTAGTTGAGTTCTTGGTCTCTTTCCCAATTCTAACAACATTAGATTTTACCGAATTCTTTTTAAGGTTTTCACTGTAAAATATAGGGGTACTAGTTTCTTCTGGATCAGTTTCAACTTTTTGACTTTTCCAAACTAGATTTGGAAATGAATCGTGTATCACACTATTTAGAGTTAGTACAACCTTGCTGTCTGAATAAATAAAATAGTTTATGAGTGTATCTTTAAAAAGATCTCCTAAGATTACATTTACATTTACATTTGTATAATCACCAGAGACTAATTTGCCATCATTCAGCCAACTTTCAACAAAATAAAAATAATAGTTAGATTTTTTTTCGATTTCTTTGATAACCTCGCTTTTGCTTAAATCTTTGAAACTTAATGTTATTTTTTCTAGATTTTTAACTTGTTGAGCGTTTAGAGTACCAAAAACGAAAAACAGTAGAATACATATATAGTTCTTCATTTTATTGTGTGTCAGTTTTAGTTATAAATGTTGTTATATTTTCTATAAGATTCGAGAAAAAAGCTTCTTTATTAGACTTGTAAAGATTTCTTTCTGTTCTGTAGAAAGCAGAGATGTCTTTTTTGAAATTAGGAAAAAGACGAGTTAGATTCTTTTTTGAACTTATTTTGTGGTAATTATTCTCATATAAAATGGCGAAATGACTATTTTCAGAAAACTTACTATAGCTTGTTGAGTTAGCGATATAATCACTTCTTTTTTTACGATTCTTTTTAAGTAAAGTAATACTAGATGTTTTAGTAACTACTTCATAAAAACTCAAAGAAGTCTTTTTATTATTTTCCTTAAATGAAGAATTGGTAATAAATTGATGATTGTTTAAGGTAAGATTAACTCCAGAATCTTTTATAGAAAATTCATTAATCTTTTCTTTAACTAATTTAATAAACAAATGACTTGATTGATTTGGTAGTTTAACAATTAACTCATCCTCATAAATGTCGTATTTCATATAGACATTATAATAAGACTGATTATTGTATACCAAATCACCAATTCTATAATCGTTAGATAAAAAGAATTTATGATTCCCTTTTTCTGTTCTATATTGTTCTCTATATATAGTTCCATTATAAAGATCAGTATTGCCTTCACCTATTACAGAGTCAAACCAAGTATAGTAATCCTTCAAATCAGAATTTGTCTGACTATAAAAGATAGAGGTGTTTAATTGTAAAAACAGGAAAAGTGTAAGTTTTAAATAGGCACTTTTTTTCATGATATTTTTGATTATGGATGATAAAAGTAAACTTTTTTTTAAGATTAATTGATGACGTCTATTTGTTTTAACAAACGATTTATTTAAAAGAAATTTTAATCAATTTTTTTAAAAAAAAATCAAGTTCTTCTTGCTAGAAAGAAAATTTGTTAAATAGTTGTTTGTTTTTAGTTGTTCTATAAGAGAAGACGAAGAAAAAAGATTTTACCCTTAAAGATTGTTTAATTAATTTTTAGAACCTTCTTTTAATGAATCCTTGTAATGATTTTACTTATATTTATCTTGTATAAAAAGTTTTTTTTGAAATGAATTATAAGAGAATCTTAGAACCCATATTATTAGGATCTAGTGCAAATCTTATTATTAATATTATTTTCGACCCAACGAATCCTTATGGATGGTGGTCAATATCAGAATTTATTATTGCAATACTATTTTGTGTTCCTATTACAGAAATGAATCGGTTTATTGAGAGGAAACTAGAAAGCAAGTTTAAGAGTGCTAATCCAAATAAACTTTTTTTATATCAATTACTACTACTCTCATTTGTAATGCTCCTAATTTTAAATGTTATAGGGAGATTATATCATTGGTTGATCTACGATGGTTTTTATGAATCAGGAGAAATAATAGTAATTAATCTTATTGTTTTTGCGATTTCATTTTTGCTGGTATTCTATAAATGGTCAAAAAGATTTTATACGAAATGGAAATCTACAGAGCTTCATTTAGAAAAATCAAACATTGAATTGGATAAGATGTCTTCTAAGCTGCAAAAATCAAATCAGATCTTAATTCTAAAAAAACTGAATGAAGATTTTAGTATAAAAGCACAAGATGTTAGGCTAGCCATTATCGAGTATGGCAATGTTAAGGTATATACATTCGATTATGAGTTTTATATATTTTCAGGTACTTTAAATGAATTAGTATTATTACTTCCTGAGAATTCGTTTTTTCAAGCGACTAGAAATGTTGTTGTTCATAGAGATGTAATTGTTTCCATTTCAGCTGCTACTTACGGAAAGGTTCTGCTGAAAGTAGATAATAAGTTGTTAGCATCAGAAGAAATAACTGTAAGTAGACCAAAAGCCTCTGTATTTCGTAAATGGTATCATACCACTTCAACTTAAAATTTATATCATTTCACTTATTTAGACGTTTTAAGACTCAATAACTGAGAGTCTTTTCTGTTTTCTTTGCTAATAACAAAAAACTCAGGAGATGTTAAATAAAACTGCACGAATACATTCATTAGATTCTTTACGAGCCATTATGATGATGCTAGGATTGGTACTTCATTCAACTGAAATTTATTTAGTTGGAGGTAACGACCCCTGGCCTAAAGATGTTAATTCTACAAGTCACTTTTTAGGATATTTGGAGAATGTAATTCATATGTTCAGAATGCCTATATTTTTTGTTATGGCAGGTTTTTTTGCTTCCTTATTATATTATGAAAGAGGTTCAATTAAAATGGTGAAAAATCGAATCTCTAGAATTGTATTGCCGTTTGTGGTTTTCTTGTTCATTCTGGCGCCTATAGTTGTCTTTTCTCTTTACTATTCAACAGCTCTTTTTGCAGGTAGTGAAGATGCGTTTGGCTTTGCTATTTCAAAATTTTCTTCTATAGAAGACTTGATTCCGATTTCCACTTTTCATTTGTGGTTTTTATACTATTTAATTTTGATCACATTGTTAACATACTTATTGGCTAAGCTTTTTCAAAGATTAACTAAAGTTTCACTATTTATTAAAAACGTCTTTCATAATATTATTAAAAGGCCCATTGGAAGGGTTCTTTGGTTTGCACTATTCATTTTTGTGTTGTTAGTCATAAATTGGGATTTGTCAGGACCAACACCTTTGTCTTTTGAAATTAATATTGAAGCTTTGTTATTTTATTCATTCTTCTATCTTTTAGGATGGATGCTTTATAAAACAAAAGATGTTTTAGAAAGTTTCTTAAAGTATGATTGGTTGTTAGTAGCACTAGCTTTCGTGATTTTTTCAACAGAGTTTCTGTTTTATGATGAGATAGATGATATTGTAAAGGGAGTGATGAGTGCCTTTGTTATTTCAATGTTTATTTTTGGAATAACCGGGCTGTTTATTCGATATTTTAGTAACCACTCTGCTAAAATGCGCTATGTATCTGACGCATCGTATTGGGTATATCTAATCCACATTCCTTTTACAATCATAATTCCAGGATTAATTGCTGGTTGGGAATTACCTGGGGAAATTAAATTCTTGATCACATTATTGGTAAGCACAATAATTTGTTTTACTACATATCATTATTTGGTTCGATCAACCTTCATCGGAAAATTCCTGAATGGTAGGAAATATTGATTTACTCTTTTAAAACAACAATAAATATACTTTTGCCTAAGAAATCATCACTTAGTTCGCTTATAAATAGCTTTACCGAATGAAAAATACTGATTGTTTCTCATCACAAAATCTTCAACATCGCATTGGTCTAAATTAAGAGTATAGGTGGTTTTTCCTCTTTCTGTTTTTATATCCCCCCAAAAAACAGTTAATGAGTTGTCTTCAAATTTCAATTTTAATGGAAGGATCATTCCTCTAGAGTCAAACCAATAGCCTGTTTTTGTGGAAAATTGGTAGTAGGCTTCAGATTGTAATTCTCTAAGAATTCCATTTTGATCTTTGAACTGATTTTTAAAGTTGAGTTTTAAAAATGTATTATTTAAAGTATTCTCCCAATGCATGGAAAAAACAGCCTTATTTCTCATCAAAGTTCCTTTTCCTTCCCACTTCCCAATGATGTTTTGTATAAATTGTGTTTTGTTGGTGGTTGATAATTTGAAATCTTTGCTAAAGTTATTACTAGAGATTGTTTTTTTTGAATTACTCTGTGGGAGAACTGTGATTGATGAGATCGATAAAAAAAGGGTTAAAAGGATAACGTTTTTCATGATTAGTGTTTTGTGATTAATACAATTATAATGTATTGACGAATTTTAAACTAAAAAATGGACAATAAAGACTCTTTTTTTATGTTAATAGGATGTTGTTAAATTATATTAGCCAATTCTATAATTGATTAAAAAACAATATATTTGACAACCCTAAAATTATTATAACTTTTATGAAGTTATTTAAAAGACTTACTTTTTTTCTAGTTTCTCTTCTTTTTGTCACTCAAGTGTCAGCACAAGAAACATTGCCTATATATTCAGATTATCTTTCGGATAATGTGTTTTTGGTACACCCTTCTGCAGCTGGAATTGGTAATACAGGAAAACTTCGCTTTACAGCAAGACAACAATGGGCAGGAGTTAAAGATGCTCCAACGCTTCAAACAATAAGTTTTCATAATAGATTTGGGCAAAAAGCTGCATTTGGATTTGTTTTATTCAACGATAGTAATGGTTTTCATTCTCAAAAAGGAGTTCAAGGAACGTATGCGTTTCATTTAGATATTAACAGAGGATCTTTTATTAATCAATTATCTTTTGGAATCTCTTTAACAGCTGTTCAAAATCAAGTAGATCAATCTCAATTTTTTGGAGATCCAACAGTTGCACAATTAATACAAAGTGATAGCTATTTTAATGCAGACTTTAGTGTTGCATATCATAAATCTGGATTTTCATCCTATTTTACTGTAAAGAACTTGTTGCTTTCTGCTAAGAATAATTTAAATAATGATTTAGAGCCTTTAGATTTGCGAAATTATATAGTGTCATTGGGATACTATTTTGGACAAGAAAGGTTAATTCAATATGAACCTTCTATAATGGTTCAATTAAGAGAATCTACAGGAGAAAGAATTGTAGATTTTAATATCAAAGCATATAAGAATTTTAATGGAGCACAACTTTGGGCTGCACTTTCTTACAGAAGAGGTTTTGATGCTAAGCCAATAGAGAACCTAACTTATATTACACCAATAATCGGTGTTAATTATAAAAAATGGATGTTTTCTTACACCTATTCTAAACAAATAAATGATATTGTCTTGACAAACGCAGGTTTTCATCAAGTTTCAGTTGGGGTTAACTTATTTACTAAAAGGCCTCGAGCAGCAGCTTGTCCAAATATCAACGCTACGTTTTAAAAATCTTTTTCTAAGATTCTTATATGATTTCCTTCTTTTACAAAATTCTTTAGTGTAGATGTGTTTTTGTTACTATAAAAAACATGAGAAAGATTAGATTCATTTTTCTGCAATAGATTATGATGTTGAAGAATGTTTTTTGTTTGTTTGGCAACTGCTAAACCAGAATCAATAACCTGAATTTTATCTCCTATAACTTCTTTTATTTGGTCTATTAAATAAGGGTAGTGAGTGCATCCTAAGACTAAGGCATCAATATTTTCTTCCACCATAGGGGTTAGGTACTTTTCTAGAAGTTCCTTCATCTCAGGAGTGTTTATCTTTCCTTTCTCAATAAGTTTAACCAAGCCTTCACCAATTTTTTCTACGATAGAGATATCATCATCGATTCTTCCTAAAGTTTTTTCGAAAAGCTCACTGTTTAGAGTCCCTTTTGTAGCTAATATTCCTATTTTTTTTGTCTTAGTTACAAGTCCGGCAGGTTTAATTGCTGGCTCAATTCCAATAAAAGGAACGCTATACTTTTCTCGAAGTATACTTATAGCATTTGTGGTGGCCGTATTGCAGGCAACAACAATTAATTTGCAATCTAAATTTAAGAGGAATTCTGTGTTTTTAATACTTAACTCTATGATTTTCTCTTTGCTCTTTTCTCCATATGGGGCATTCCTACTGTCAGATAAATAGATAGTACTCTCATTGGGTAGAAGGGTAGTTACTTCTTTCCATATTGAAGTACCTCCAACACCAGAGTCAAAAAAGCCAATCGGATTGTTCATAGATATATTATATGTAAAAATAAAAAATCCTACTCACAAGAGTAGGATTTTTAAAACAATTCAGTGTTGAATTTAATTTTTTGCCGTTGTAGCAGGTTGCTTTTGATCAGGTAATAAACCTAGTTTAGTTTTAAGATCATTGTAGATGTCTGTACCTTCAGCTATTAGTAAACCTTTTCCAGCCGATGCATCTAAGATGTAAACAAGGCCCTTAGCTTTTGCTATTTCTTGAACTGCTTTTTCAGCTTTTTGAAGAATAGGAATTAGTTTAGTTTGCTGCTTCTCTTGAATGTCTTGATATGCAGCTTGCTCTAATTGAGTGATTTTTGTTCTGTCTCCTTGCACTTCTCGAGATCTTTGCTCATTTACTTGCTGAGTCTGTGTGCTTGCTTCAGCTTCGTATTTCTTTAACTTTGCTTTAAACTTGTTAACCTGACCATCGATGTCACTTTTATAAGTTTTAGAAATTTTAGCAATTTCAACTTGTAATGCTCTTGTTTCTGGCATATTAGCAACTACTCTTTCTAAATTAACATGACCTATCTTTTGTGCATTTGCAACCCCAGTCATACCCAATGCTAAAAATGCAACAAATAGTAAACTCTTCAATTTTCTCATTTCGATTTAATTTAATTATTATCCTGTTCTTTTTTGGTTCCCTCTTTTTTCTTTTTGTTCTCCTTTAACAATTTTCTCTTTGCTTCTATATCGGCAAGCCTTTTCTTTCTTGCGTCGTCAATTTTCTTTTTCTTCGCTAAGCGATCTGCTTGCTTTTTTTTGTTAGCAGCTTC
>TARA_R110002073_G_scaffold205294_3_pt1 | contig 31903 bp, 25 predicted proteins | sample TARA_R110002073 | Tara Oceans TARA_R110002073 (sample SAMEA4397174) | marine metagenome | biome: Polar Biome; feature: [DCM] deep chlorophyll maximum layer (ENVO:01000326); material: water (ENVO:00002006), including particulate matter (ENVO:01000060) such as... | depth 40 m | reverse complement strand
TAAATCCAGCCATCCGCAACGACGACTACGTCCTGTTGTGGCTCCAAATTCATGACCAACACGTCCCATTGTTTCTCCAACCTCGTCGAATAATTCGGTTGGGAAAGGTCCTGAGCCAACACGAGTGGTATAGGCTTTAAAAATACCAAAAACATCTCCTATTTTATTTGGAGCAATTCCTAATCCTGTACAAGCACCTGCTGCTGTTGTATTTGAAGATGTTACAAAAGGATAGGTTCCAAAATCTATATCTAAAAGCGATCCTTGTGCACCTTCGGCTAAAATAGATTTCCCATTTTTTTGAGCTTGGAAAATATACTCTTCAGAATCTATAAAAGTTAAAGATTTTAAGACATCAATGGCTTCAAAAAATTCTACTTCTAGCTCATCTAAATCATATTGAATATTTACATCGTAAAAATCAATCATAGCTTCATGCTTATTGGCTAATGCACGATATTTATCTTTCCAGCCTTCTAATTCAATATCACCAACGCGAATACCATTACGACCAGTTTTGTCCATATATGTTGGACCAATACCCTTTAAAGTTGAACCAATTTTTGCTTTTCCTTTGGCAGTTTCACTAGCAGCATCCAATAAACGGTGTGTTGGTAGAATTAAATGTGCTTTTCTTGAAATTAACAATGACTTTCTATAATCTACATTTTGCTCAGCGAGTTTATCCAGTTCTTTTTTAAAAATGACAGGGTCAATCACCACGCCATTTCCAACAAGGTTGACAGCCTCTTCATGAAATATTCCTGATGGGATTGTATGTAAAACATGCTTCATGCCATTAAATACAAGTGTGTGTCCTGCATTTGGACCTCCTTGAAAACGAGCAATAATATTGTAGTTAGAGGTGAGTACGTCAACAATTTTTCCTTTGCCTTCATCTCCCCATTGTAAACCTAGTAGTAAATCTACTGCCATTATGTAATTAGTTTGTTGGTTGTTTTTTTGTTCCGTAAAAGTAGAGTGAATGGTTATGAATATCTATGTCAAAAACTTCTTCGATTGTTTTTTTAATCGACTGAATTCTAGGGTCGCAAAACTCGATAACTTCGCCACTGTCGGTTAAAATAACATGGTCATGTTGTTTATCGAAATACGATTTTTCGTAATGTGCCTGATTTTGCCCAAATTGGTGTTTTCTAACTAAGGTACAATCCAATAAAAGCTCAATAGTGTTGTAAAGTGTAGCTCGAGACACACGATAGTTTTTGTTCTTCATTTTGATATATAAAGATTCAATATCAAAATGATCGTTACTATCATAAATTTCTTGAAGTATGGCATAACGCTCAGGCGTTTTTCTATGGCCATTTTCTTCTAAAAATTTTGTGAACACATTTTTTACAATGTCCTGATTTTTATTTTCGGTTTTTGCACTCATAAATCCGTTGCAAATTTAAACTATTTTTTAAACTCTTGATACTTTTTCTATACCATTAATTTTTTTAAGCCTGTCCATTAATTTCTTAACTAAATTGTTGTTTTTAACGACCACAGTAATTTTTCCATTAAACACACCATGGTCAGTATCAAAACTAATATTCTTCATGTTTACATGCATGTTACTGGATATTACTTTGGTAATATCATTTACCAAACCAAGGTTATCGATGCCATTTAATTTAATAATGGCTGTAAACTCTTGTTGGGAAGAATCTATCCATTTTGCCGACATGATTCTATAGGCATAATTAGACTGTAAGCTTAGTGCATTTGGACAGTTTTTTTTATGCACTTTAATACCCTCGTTAATGGTTAAAAAACCAAAAACGGGATCACCAGGAATTGGATTGCAGCAATTTGAGAGTTTGTAGTTAAGCTTTTCTTCTTCCTTGCCAAAAACCAACATATCGTATTTAGCAGTTATTTCATCTCTATTGATATCTTCTTTTGAAGCCGATGGTTTACGAGTAATTTTGTTTTTAATAAAACTTACTAAAGCATTACTTCTTGAAGCTGCAAAATCTTTAAGCATTTTGCTGTCAATAGCACCAATACCAACACGGTAAAAAAGGTCAAGACTGGTTTTTAAATTAAAATAATTTACCAATTCGTTAATTGACTTTTCATTAAGCGTAATTTTGAGTTGCTTTAATTTTCGGCGTAATATTTCTTTACCATCTTCAGCAACAATTTTGGTTTCGGCTTTTAGAGATGATTTTATTTTACTTCTTGCCCTAGCAGTGGTAGCATAATCTAACCAGTTGGTATTTGGTTTGGCATTTTCCGAGGTCATGATTTCTACTTGGTCGCCACTTTTTAATTCATGGCTTAATGGTACCAACTTGCCATTTACTTTTGCGCCACGTGTTTTCATGCCGACTTCGGTGTGAATACTAAAAGCAAAATCCAAAGGTGTTGCTCCTTTTGGTAACGATTTTAGGTCACCTGTAGGTGTAAAAACAAATATTTCCTTGGAGTATAAATTGAGTTTAAACTGTTCTACAAAATCTACAGCATTTCCATCAGGGTTTTCTAGTGCTTCTTGAAGCCTGCTAATCCATGCATCAAGTGTGTCTTCTTTTTGGTTTCCTTCTTTATATTTATAATGTGCTGCATAGCCTTTTTCGGCTATTTCGTTCATGCGTTCACTACGAATCTGTACTTCAACCCAACGTCCTTTTGGACCCATTACAGTAATATGCAAAGCTTCGTAACCTGTAGATTTTGGTGATGAAATCCAGTCGCGTAATCGAATAGGGTTGGGTCTAAAATGGTCTGTAACAATGGAATAAATTTTCCAAGCTAAGAATTTTTCATTTTCAATATCGGATTTGTAAATAATTCTAACTGCAAACTTATCGTAAACCTCATCAAAGGATACACCTTGTTTTAGCATTTTTCGACGTATGGAGAAAATAGATTTTGGTCGTCCTTTTATATCGTAGTTTAAACCTTCTTTATCTAATGAGATTTTTAAAATATTGCTAATCTCCTTGATGTAAGCATCTTGTTGCTCTTTGCTTTCTCTTATTTTAAGTAAAATATCGTTGTACACTTCTGGTTCGGTGTACTTTAAACCAAGGTCTTCAAGTTCGGTTTTAATATTATATAGGCCTATTCTATGCGCTAATGGTGCATAAATGTAAAGCGTTTCTGAAGCAATTTTTACTTGTTTGTCTTGACGCATGGATTCCATGGTTTGCATATTATGCAATCTATCGGCAATTTTAATGATGATTACACGAACGTCGTCATTTAAGGTAAGTAGCATTTTACGAAAATTCTCTGCTTGCATGGAGACGTTCATGTCCTTTTTTAATGAGGATATTTTAGTAAGGCCATCAACAATTTTAGCAACTGCATCACCAAACATTTGCTGAATATCGTCTATGGTGTAATTGGGATTGTCTTCGACTACATCATGAAGCAATGCCGCAGCAATAGACGTAGCATCCAAGCCAATTTCCTGGGCAACAATTTTTGCCACAGCCAATGGGTGGAAAATATAAGCTTCTCCCGATTTTCTACGTTGGTCTTTGTGAGCATCAAGAGCTATTTCAAAAGCACTTCTAATAAGTGTTTTATCCTCTTTTGAAAGCGTCCTGTAACTAACTTTTAGAAGTTCTTTGTAGGCTTTGGCAATAGCTGCATTTTCTTTTTCTATCTCTACATCTGTCATAGATTAAAAATAGCATAAAGTAAATTAATGAGCAATAGGTTTTTAGGATTTAATTTTTTATTTGTAAATTAATAAGATGAATTTACCAGATGAATTTTATCAAATAATTATCCTAGTCATAGTTATTGGTGTTGCTATGACTTTAGTGGATTACTTAACAAAAAGTAGTAGAAAGTTCCGAAGGCGAAGAAATAAAAAGGCAAGAAAGCAGTTTTAACTGAAGGTTATGGACTGTTAAACGAAGCTGGCAGTTATTTTTAACAAAATCAATTTACAAATTCTATTTAAAATTGCCAGAACTTAATTCAGTAATCAGCTTATCCATCATTTCCATGCCTTTTACCAATTCATCTTTTGCAATAAACTCATTAGCTCTATGTGCTTGTGCTATAGATCCTGGACCACAAATGGCAGATTGAAAGCCTTCAGCAGCATACTGTCCTGCTTCGGCAGCGTAAGATACTGTGTTAAGTTTTGAGTTGCCCGAAATACGTTTAACCAAATCAACGACATCATCAGTTTCTTTGGTATTTAAATGTATTACAGGAGGATGATTTTCAATGGTTTTAATTTCGAAACCAGGAAATATTTTTTGTAGTTCTTGTTCACGTTCGCGACAATAGGCTTCAAATTCAGAAACAATGGTTTTAGTATTATCCATTGGAATGGTACGCAAATCCCAATAAAAATGGGCTTTATCTGCAATAACATTTGGTGCAATACCACCATTTACCAAACCTATATGAATAGAAGAGTGAGGTGGATGGAAGCGTTCGTCCAATCGTTTATCGTCTATGAGTTGATTCATTTTGTTTTCCAACCATAAAATGAGACGCATGGCTTCGTGTATGGCACTTACTTCTTGTTTGATTCTGCTACTATGTCCAGCAGAACCATTTACATAAGTTTCCAGAATATAAATTCCTTTTTGTCCAACAATAGGTTCCATGAGCGAAGGCTCACCAATAATAGCATATTTGGGTGTTTCAGTGTAATGTGTTTTTATGGCTTGAGCTAATTCTGGACCAGCCAAACAGCCTACTTCTTCATCATAAGAAAAGGCAAAATAGATGGGTTTTTTTAAATCGGCTTTTACCATGTTTGGTAATGCAGCCAAACAACATGCCACAAAGCCTTTCATATCGCAAGAGCCTCTTCCGTAGAGTTTGCCGTCGCCTTTATCAGTGAGTTTAAAAGGGTCTGTTGTCCATTCTTGACCTTTAACAGGAACAACATCTGTATGACCAGAGAGAATCACGCCTCCATCAGCTTCAGGCCCAATTCTACAATGTAGTGAGGCTTTATTTTCTTCTACATTTGGAACTAAAGTTGTTGTGATTCCATAAGATTCAACATACTCTTTAATCCAAGTAATAATACTCATATTGCTTTCGCCACCAAGTACTGGAAAGGATACAAGTTTTGCTAAAATTTCTTCTACTGTCATATTAACTATAGTTTGTTGCTACTGCAATAATGAGTGCTAAAAATGCAATAATCATTAAAGTGATTAATACTGGAAATATAAACCGAATCCATCTGTCGATTGGGACACGACACATGCTTAACATGGCAATAAGTCCACCTAAAGTTGGATTGATTAAATTGGATAGACCATCACCAATTTGAAATGCTAAAATGGTGATTTGTCGTGTTAAACCGAGTGATTCTCCCAGAGGAAGCATCACAGGTAATGTTGCCAAAGCTTGACCACTTCCTGACGGAATAAAAAAGTTGATAACGGTTTGTGAGACAGACATGCTTATTGCTGAAGCGTACAAAGGTAAATCTTGTAGCATCACAGACAGGTTATATGAAATGGTATCACCAATATTTCCCATTTCCATAAGTACTTTTATAGACGTTGCATAACCAACCATAAAAGCTCCAGGAGCTGCGACAGATACTGCTTTTAAAACGGTTTCGCTCATGGTTGTGGCATCCATTCTGGATACAATACCGCAAAGTAGAGCAATCATTAAAAATACTGCAGATAGTTCGTTGAGGTACCATTTAAGGTTAAAAACACCATAAAGAATTACCAAAAGACCAAAAATAAATATTGAAATAACCAACCAGTTATTTCCTGTTACATTATAATCTTTAATCGGTTTTGACAAAGACATATTACTAGTATCCAGACCTTTGCCAAGGCTTTTTTCAGGATGTTTTGTTATTTTTTTAAAGTACCACACATTATAATATGCCATAATGCTCAAGCCAATAAAACTCAGCACACTTCGTAGCAAAGCTCCTGAAAACATTGGTAGTTCTGCTATTTTATGTCCAGTTCCAACTGTATATGGATTAATAGGTGAGAGCCCAAAACCAATGGTCATGGCACCAACCGAAATTCCTGCTGCCAAAATTAAATCACCACCAAGAGCTAAACTGAGTACTGCTGCAATAGGAACCATTGCGATATTGTTTTCATAACCAACGGCAACACCAAGTAACCCATAAATAAAGGTCATGATGACAATAATTAGGTTTTTGTTTTTTAAACCTAAATTTTTAACAATTGTGCCTACAGAATTTTCAACGGCTTTGGATTTTTCCATAAAACCAAACATGATAGCTCCAGCAAGTACAATAAAAATAATTTCAACAGCAGCTTTAAAGCCTAAAGGAATCGCTTTAAACATGTCCAATAATCCTATTGGAGTAGAATCTATAACACTATATGAGTTTGGTACTACGGCTTTTCTTCCATCCACTAGAATGCGTTCGTAAGTTCCAGCTGGAAGTATGTAGGTGAGAATTGTGACTAAAATGATAATACCAAACAACATGGTTACTGCATGCGGAATACGTTTGTACCATGGTTTGTTTTCAAGATTGATTTCGCTCATTCAAAAAAATAAAAAGCCTAAGATAGCCTTTATTTTTTTAAGACCTTAAATTCTTAATTCGTTGTAACAATGTTGGATGCGAATAGTGCATAAAAACATAAGTAGGATGAGGTGTTAAATTGCTTAAACTGTTTTTTGATAATTTTTTGAGTGATGTTATTAATGGCTCACCAGCATAAGTATCTTTAGCGTAATTATCTGCTTGATACTCAAATTTTCTAGATAAGTAATTCATGATTAAACCTGTAATCTCACTAATAGGACTGTACAATAATCCGAAAGCAATAAGACCAATATGAAAACTAGGAATCTCCACACCTAAAGCATTAGATAATATTGGATTTGAAATAAGAAGCGAGAGAATATAAAGCGTCAAACCAGTTAGCAAAATTGAGGCAGAAAGGTTAAAGATAATGTGTTTGCGTTTATAATGACCTACTTCGTGAGCTAACACAGCGACAATCTCTTCATCGTTTAAATCTTTAATCAATGTGTCGTAAAGGGTTACACGTTTTTCGCTACCAAATCCTGAAAAATACGCATTGGCTTTTGTGCTACGTTTAGAGCCATCAATAACAAATATTTTATTGAGTTTAAAACCAACAGTTTTTGCGTAAGCAGAAATTTTATTTCGTAAATCACCTTCTTCTAAAGGTGTTTGTTTGTTGAATAAAGGCACAATAAGTTTTGAGTAAAACATATTCATAAATATTGAAAACACAGCTACTAAAGCCCAAGCGTACAACCAAAAATTACTTCCAGTTGCTTCATAAAACCAAATGATGAGTGCTAAGATTCCGCCTCCAAGAATGACTAGCATAAGCCAACCTTTAATCTTATCAAGAATAAACGTTTTGGTAGTTGTTTTGTTAAAACCAAACTTTTCTTCAATCACAAAAGTTTTGTAGTAAGCAAATGGTGTTGTTATAATATCAGTCGCCAACATAATGATTCCGAAGAAAATAAGTGCTATAACAATGTTGTTGTCACTATAACTTCTTGCGATATTATCCACATATTCAAAGCCATCAAAATAGAAAAAACCAAGTGTTAATACCAATGAAAATAATGACGTGATATTAGAAAATTTATGATTAGTGGCTTTGTATAATTGTGATTTTTTGTATTCATCTTCATCATAAACATCTTGTAATTCAAGAGGTAATTCGTCATTAAAGTGTTTTGCATTAAGTGAACCTAAAATTTTGTCAATTATAAAATTAACAATGATAATTCCGATGATGATATAAAAAAGTGTAATAGAAGTCATTTTAGTTTTATTTAAGGCTAAAATAAAAAGTATTTGTCACACTGAGCGCAGTCGAAGTGCTTATTTAACAAAGTATTTAAAGTGCGATGCATTTCTACATTCTGCTAGTATTTGAAGCATATCAAAATCGCCATTAATTAAGGCTTCTTTTTTTGACCTTGTCCATTTTTTAATTTTCTTTTCAAAATAAATTGCTAGTAAAACATCATTAAAAATTTGTTGAAATTTTAATTCTAATGGTCTTCTTTTTAAAGTGTAACAGTCACGATTTTTTTCAAATTTGTGTTCATTTAGACGTTTGTCTAAGTTGTTTGTAATTCCTTTGTAATAGGAATTGTCTGAGCATTTTAGTATGTAAACAAAGTAAGAAAACATTTAGGTTTTTAGAGTCTTCGACTGCGCTCAGACGGACATTCATTATTAATTAAAACCACGTTGTCGTTTAGCTTCAAAAATCAAAATTCCAGCAGCTACAGACACGTTCATGGAATCAATTTGTCCTTGCATTGGAATGATAATATTTTGCGTTGAATGCTGCAACCACTCATCGCTAAGTCCAGTTGCTTCAGTGCCAACAACAATAGCTGTTGGTTTTGTATAATCTTGTGTGTGATAATCTACCGAAGCTTGCAATGCAGCACAATAGATGTTAATGTTGTTTTCTTTTAAAAAATCAATAACCTCATTAGTTGAGCCAGTTGCAATCTGGTTGGTAAACACACAACCAACACTAGAGCGAATAATATTTGGGTTGTACATGTCTGTTTTTGGGTTTGCAATAATCACTGCATCAATATTTGCAGCATCAGCAGTACGTAATAAAGCACCAATATTTCCTGGTTTTTCAGGAGCTTCAGCAATGAGGATTAAAGGGTTTTCAGTATCAATATTAAGGTTGCTAAGCTCTAAAGATTTTGTCTTAGCTACAGCCAAAACACCTTCTGTTGTTTCACGATGTGCTAGTTTTTGGTAAACCTCCTTCGAAATTGAAATAATTTCGGGATGATTTATTAATTCGTTTAGTTGTTTATTTAACTCTTCTTCTGAAAAAAGTTTAGGATAATACAAAATGGTTTCTAACTCGTAGTTTCCTTTTAATGCTAATTCAATTTCACGTTGCCCTTCAATAAGGAACTGACCAGAGTTCTTACGATTTCTGGATTTTTCTTTTAACTGAACCAGTTCTTTAATAAATGAATTTTGTACGCTTGAAATTTGCTTTACCATTATCGCAAAAATAAATAATAAAAGTAATTAAGTACCTTAGTAAACGACAAAGCTTTCAACTAAAATCACTAAAAATGAAAAAACCACTCATTATCGCTTTAAGTCTTATCGCTTTTATTTCTTGTAAAGAAGAATCAAAAACAATCAATTATAAAGGTGCTGAACTGAATATAAGTACTACAATTTATCCTGAAACAGTAACCAAAATACTTGATGCTCATGGAGGTATTGATGCTTGGAATACTTTTGAAACCCTATATTATGAAATAGAGAAACCTAAGGTTAACGAGAAGTATAATGTCGCTTTAAAAAGCCGAAAATCACTTATTGATTATGAGCATCACCAATTAGGATTTGATGGCGAAAATGTTTGGCTAAAAAATCTGGATACAGTGCAGTACAAGTCCAATCCAAAGTTTTACTATAACCTAATGTTTTACTTTTATGCCATGCCTTTTGTACTTGGTGATAATGGTATTAACTACGGAAAAGCAGAAGCTATGGAATTTGAAGGAGAAACATATCATGGACTTTCTATTTCTTATGAGGCTGGAATTGGAGAATCTCCAGAAGATGAATACATCTTGTACTATAACCCTAAAACCTTTAAGATGGAGTGGTTGGGTTATACAGTGACTTATTTTTCAAAAGAAAAAGGCAAGGAGTTTCATTTTATAAAGTATAGTGATTGGCAAGATGTTGAGGGCTTATTATTGCCTAAAACTTTAACCTGGTATAACTACGAAAACAATATGCCAACGACGTTTAGAAACAATGTCAATTTTTTAAATGTAAAATTATCAAAAGAATTGCCTAATATGGATATGTTTAAGGTTCCTGATAGTACAATGATTGTAAAATAAAAAAGCGAGCCATTTGGCTCGCTTTTTTTTCAAAGAATAAGGTTTTAGTTTCCTTCATATTTATTTTTATAACGTTTCCAAAGCTCAGTTTGATGCGTTTCTAAGCTGATTTCACGACCATCAATAAACGCATGGGTTAGTTGATTTCCTTTCATATCCAAAGCATCTCCTTCGCTAACAAACAAAGTCGCAGATTTACCAACTTCAATGGTTCCTAACATCTCATCAATACCTAATATTTTGGCAATGTTAGAAGTAATTAATTTTAGTGCATCTTCTTTAGCCATACCTTGCCCAACGACTTGTCCAGCATAAAACGGTAAGTTACGTGTTTGGAAGTTAGAGTTACTTCCTGTATGAATGCCAACTAATACTCCAGCGTCTGCCAGAAGTTTTGGATTTTTGTATGGCAAATCATAATCATGATCGGACGTTGCAGGTAAGCTATGCGTGTGGTCTATTAACACAGGAATATTATTGTTTTTTAGCAAACCACTAACAGTATGCGCTTGATAACCTCCAACCACAACCATTGTCATTCCATTTTCAATAGCGAAATTTACAGCATCTGTAATCCCTTTTTCGTCATTAACATGAACATACAGTTTCTGTGAACCATCAAATAAGCCTTCCATAGCTTCAAAAGGAATATTTTTGGTAGCTCGCTTTCCTTTTAAGTAGGCTTTACTTTCTTTTACAAAAGCAATAATGCCTTCAACTTGTTTAGCATAATTGTTATTTGGTCTTAAGCCTCTAGGCTCACCAAGCCACCAACGACCTCTCGAAAAACTACTTGGCCAATTAAGATGTACACCATCATCTGCTTTAATGGCTGCGTCTTGCCAGTTCCAAGCATCTAATTGCATAATGGAAGATGTTCCTGAGAACGTTCCGCCATTTGGAGATACTTGAGCTGTTAAAATTCCATTTGGTCGCATGGATTCTATCACTTTAGACTCTGCGTTATAAGCCACTAAACTACGAACATGCGGAATCATGCTTCCCATTTCTCGTTGGTCATTACTTGCGTTTACAGCATCAACTTCAACAAGACCTAAGCTCGTGTTTGCTCCAATAAAACCAGGATAAATATGCTTGCCTGAACCATTTATAACAGTTCCTTTTGTTGCAGTACTTGAGCTTCCAACAGCTTGAATTTTACCATTTTCAAAAACAACAGTTCCGTTTTCAATAACAGTTCCGTTTCCAACATGAATCGTTGCACCTGTAATGCTAATAGCCTGACTTTGGGTGTCTGCAGGTGTTTGTTGCGCAAACGAAAGTGTGCAACTTAACATTAAAATTGAGTATATATATTTTATGTGTCTCATAATTTCTAGTTTTGTTCCATTGAATCACATTCAAGGAGTTGCTTATCTTTTGCTTTTATAGGTTGTGTTTTCATGCCTTTGTTTTTCTCCTGCATCATCATTGTCATTAATTCACTGCGCTCTTTTTTAATTTTAGAACGCATTTGCTTATCCTTATCAATATCAAAATAAGTAGCACCTTCAATCATAGTTCTTTCAGCTTTAGCATATACCGACAATGGATTATCGTCCCATAATACAACATCAGCATCTTTGCCAACTTTAATACTTCCAACGCGATTGTCTATGTGTAACAATTTGGCTGGATTAAGGGTTACCATTTTCCAGGCATCTTCTTCACTTACTCCTCCATATTTTACAGTTTTTGCAGCTTCTTGGTTTAAGCGTCTAGACATTTCACCAGAATCGCTGTTAATAGCAGTTGTAATACCAACATTGTGCATAATCGATGCATTGTAAGGAATAGCGTCGTTTACTTCAAACTTGTAAGCCCACCAATCACTAAAAGTAGAAGCACCAACACCATGCTCTTTCATGATGTCTGCCACTTTATAACCTTCTAGGATATGAGTGAAAGTATTCATTTTGAAATTGAATTTTTCCGCTACTTTCATCATCATATTGATTTCACTTTGAACATATGAATGACAAGAAATAAAGCGTTCTCCATTCAATATTTCTGCTAAAGTTTCCAATTCTATATCGTAGCGATATGGTTGGCCATTTTTCTTTTTGGCATCATATTCTTGAGCTCTTGTAAAGTAATCGGTAAATAATTGTTCAACACCCATTCTGGTTCTAGGGAAGCGCGTTCCATTTTGAGAACGTGATTGTTTAACATTTTCACCAAGAGCAAATTTTATAAACTTTGGTGCATTTTTATTGATGAGCCCATCAGCAGTTTCTCCCCATTTTAATTTAATGATTGCTGAACGTCCTCCAATTGGATTTGCAGAACCATGCAGAATTTGTATTGAGGTAACGCCACCTGCGAGGTTTCTATATATATTAACATCTTCAGGATCAATGACATCTTCAATGCTTACTTCAGCTGAAGAGTTTTGACCACCTTCGTTAATGCTGGCAGCAGCAATATGAGAATGCTCGTCTATTATTCCAGCTGTTAAATGTTTTCCTGTGGCATCCACGACTTTTGCACCACTAGCGCTCAAGTTGTTTCCTATTTTGGAAATCTTTCCGTTTTTAACTAACACATCAGTGTTTTGAAGGATGCCTTCAGATTCGTTAGTCCAAACCGTTGCATTTTTAAATAGAATAGTTTCTTGTTGAGGTAATTCTGAAACACCATAGGCACCATTAGGATAGGTAACTGGCATCATTTTAATCTCCTTGCTTGAACCTCCTCGTTTGTTCATTCCATCTTTTTTGGAATCATCATCACTAGAAGATTTAACAGCGCTTACATAAGCTATATTTCCATTTGGATCAATAATTTTTCCACTTAAATTATCATTTTGATTAATTCTTGAGGTAAAGCGTATAAATTCCTGTTGTGTTGTGTCTATACTTGTAAAGGTTAGGTTTACCCAATTGTCTTTATAAGAAATTTTAGATCCTAATTGCTTGCCATTACTTTTTACATCAGATTTTGGTTTGCTTGCAGAACCTGAAATTTTAATATCATACGTTTTGCCTGCTATGGTAAATGAGTAATTCCCATCGATGTCTTTAATGTTCATATCCTTAATAATATCTCTATCACCTTTTACCCAGTTTTCATAAAGTGTCGTACTCTTATCAAAAATATCTCCAGAGGTTATCAGGAAATTAGCATAAGCTCCATTTTTTAAAGAACCAATTTTATTGGATTGTCCTAACACTTGTGCAGGAACGATTGTAAGTGCTTCTAATGCTTTGGTCTTATCTAGACCATATTCAATGGCTTTCATTAAATTAGCTTTTAGCATACTTGGAGATTTTAAACCATCAGTTGTAAAGGTAAATCGGATGCCATTATCTGCCAATGCTTTTGGATTCGATGGTTTTTGATTCCATTCGCGCATTGCTGAAAGCTCTAATACACTTGCTGCAAACGTATCTTCTACATCATAAGCATTAGGAAAGTTAAGTGGTAAAATATACGTGGCATTTGTGGTTTTAATATCTTTAATACGTTCATATTCATCGCCTCCTCCTACAATCACATATTGAGTACCAAATTCATCACCTACTTTATCAACCCTCAAAGCATTTGCCTTACTGCCAGCAACAAAGATTTTTACTAGACCTTTATTGTTGTTAAAGGCTTCTAAAGAGCGATCAGTGATTTTAATTCCTCCTTTTGCGTACCAAGTTGCATCATGGTTAACCTGTCTAATTAATGCTAAAGAGCCCATTAAGGAATTAGGATACGATTGACGCGACTTTAAACTTTTACTTAATGATAAGTAAGCGGCAGACCTGTCGTCTAAAATACGTTCGGCATCACTACCTTTTGATGTCAATGCAACCAGTGCTCCAGTACCTCGCATGATGCCGTCTTGAAGATGTGTGTTCACCACACCAAATCCAGCTTTGCGTAAAGCCGAAGCGGTTTTGGCATCATACTTAAAATGGTCAACTGCGTTTTGCTCTGGTCTGATGTGATCGTTCCAGTAAAATCCTTCTCTTGAAGCATCATACTGTCCACCACCAAATCTAAATCCTCCTCCTTGACGTTTTGGTTTTTCAACTCCAAAACTGGAATAAATATCAATGAATGAAGGATAAATACTTTTACCTGAAACATCAATAACAACAGCATTTGCAGGAATGTTTACTGACGTTCCAGTAGCTACCACTTTCCCATCATGGATGAGTAAGGTGCCTTTGTCAATTACTTGTGTTGGCGTCACAAAAATCTTAGCATTTGTAAATGCTGTGTAGTTTGTGTTTATTGATTTTACGCCATCATTTTTCGGAAAATGCTCTTGTGCTACAAGTGAAAATGAGCACATAAGCATCATTAAAATAAGATACTTTTTAATCATATTTAGTTGGTAATAAATTAGAACTATAAATATAACGATTGTGAGAGAAGTAAAGCGACGTTATGATATTTTTAACGTTTTTTAGATAGGCTTTTCCTTATAATAATTTACCAATAATGCAACTGCGTAACTATAGCTTTCAATGCCTTTATCTTGATTGTTTGCTTTTAAAAAATTACTATAGATAACTTTAAAAACAGGTTCTAACGGATTTTTATATTTGTTCCAAAAGGTATATGATTCTTGAAAATTAAGTAAGATTCCTTTGTTGATTTTTGTTTTTAATAATTCGAAACTTTCTTTATCACGTCTGTAAACTTCATTTAAGCATTGTCTTAAGGCTGATACATACCCTGAATATTTATAATATATATCAGGGTTGTTTATAGAAGCTAGATAGCCAATAAAATTAGTTTCGTTTTCGGCAGCATAGCCTAATTGATGTGCTTGTTCATGACATGCTGTTGCTGGATATTGATATAATGGAATTAAACCATCGATTTGTGCTTCGTTGGTAAATGGATTTAAGTAACCACTAAACCCCATATAGGTAAGAGGTAAACTATAAATGGATTTTTTAATACTTTTTGCTTTATAGGCAAAAATGGGATGCTCCTTTGCAATTACCTTATATCCATCCATTGTTTTGTTAAATAATTCTTTTTTACTGTATGGAACTTTTACTTTAACGGAATCATTGCCTGTAATGGCGAAGTGAATAGCATTGGATTTTTCAACAAACGCTTCTGTTACATTAATTAATTCCTCAGTTGAATATTTATAATCGATGTCCAGCGATTTGTGTAGGGGAATTCGATAATAATTCATTCCCCAAAATACATGAAATGCCAAATACACTATTGAAACTGTCGAAAACACATCAACAAACCAATTTTTTGTGTCAAATCTTAGGCGTTTTCTATGTAATATAAACCATCGTATAATATAAACTCCAGCAATAGTATAAAGTATATCTCCTATTGAGAAAGGAATCCAACCAAAAACGTAGCGTAGTATTTTTGAAGTAAATTGATACACACCATTGCTATAATAGGCTTCAATAAACTCTGGATAATTAGCCAATAGCTTTACAATGATAAATTGTGGTATAATACTTAAAGCGATTATTAGTTTTTTCTTGTTCAGCATCATTCAAAAATACACAATAGTTTAACAATTCTTTTATTTACTTACATACCTTTGTAAAACTTAATTAATAGATACATGAATTCAGAAATAAGAAACCTTGAACCTAAAGAATTGTGGAATAAATTCGCCGATTTAAATGCAGTCCCAAGACCTTCCAAAAATGAAGAACGTGTGATTGCGTTTATGAAAAATTTTGGAAAAAATTTAGGGCTTAAAACCATCGTTGATGAAGTTGGAAATGTGATTATCAAAAAACCTGCTTCCAAAGGAATGGAAAATAGAAAACCAATTGTAATGCAGTCGCATTTAGATATGGTACATCAAAAAAATGCAGATACCAAATTTGATTTTGATACACAAGGAATTGATATGTTTATTGATGGTGACTGGGTTAAAGCAAAAGGAACAACACTTGGAGCAGACAATGGTTTAGGTGTAGCTACAATTATGGCGATTTTAGAAAGTAATGTTATTGCACATCCTGCTATCGAAGCACTGTTTACTATTGATGAAGAAACAGGAATGACAGGCGCTATGGGTTTAAAAGGCGGATTGTTGAAAGGTGAAATTTTATTGAATTTAGATACAGAGGAAGATGATGAAATAGGAGTTGGATGTGCTGGTGGAATAGATGTTACAGCAACTAGAACTTATGCTGAAGAGGACGTGCCTGAAGATTTCATTGCCTATAAAATTGAAGTTAAAGGGCTTAACGGAGGGCACTCAGGAATGCAAATTCACGAAGGTTTAGGCAATGCAAACAAAATAATGAACAGGTTGCTTTATTCTGTAATAAATGCAATTCAAATTTCAGAAATTGATGGAGGAGGATTGCGAAATGCCATACCACGAGAAAGTATTTCGGTTGTGGTTTCAGATAGAAATAATGACAGATTCATCGAGTTTACTCTTCTTGAAGAAATTGAAAACATAAAGAAGGAATTCAAGACAACTGAGCCTAATCTAGATATTACATTTGGTTCAACAGAAATGCCTTCTAAAATGGTTGAAAGCGATTTTGGTAGAAATTTTATTAAAGCAATTTATGCTGCTCATAATGGAGTGTTTAGAATGAGTGCTGATATTCCTGACTTGGTGGAGACATCCAATAACATTGCAAGAGTATTAGTGGAGGATGGTGGCATTAAAATATTGTGCTTGACTCGCTCGTCGGTTGAGTCTTCAAAAATGGACTTAGCTAACAAACTACGTTCAACATTTGAGTTGATAGGTTGTGATGTTGAGTTTTCTGGCAACTATCCAGGATGGACACCCAATATGGAGTCTTCTATATTAAAAGTGATGCGAGAACTATATGTTAAACTAAATAATGAAGAACCTCATGTAGCAGCTTGTCATGCAGGATTGGAATGTGGAATTTTAGGAACTAATTACCCAGAAATGGAAATGATTAGCTTTGGTCCTAATATTAAAGGAGCCCACTCACCAGATGAACGAGCTCAAATATCTTCGGTTAAAAAATATTGGGAATTTGTTTTGGAAATACTTAAAAGCATTCCAAAGAAATAAGAAGGATGTAGTTAATTTAGCTGCTTTTTTATCATTTTGCCTTTGTTGGTGTTTTTTACCAACAAAGGTGAAAATAATTACAAAATCTGTTCGTAAAAAACACCTGACTTTGCTCACAAAAAAACCAGAGAGGATAATTTCTCTGGTTTAATATAATTTTTTTAAAAATTGTCAACCTATTCTAGGACGACTCAGAGATTCGCTGCTTTAGCAGGAAAATTATTAATCTTCAACCAAAACCCAATCACCTTTGGTAATTAAAGGTTCTGCTTGTTTATATTTTAAGGTTTTGCTTTCACCACTAATTACATTTTTAATCGTTATGCGATCGTTACGTCCAATTTTTGGTCTATCACGTACAATGGTTTCTACCACTTGTTGTTGACGCTGTGTGTTTCCTGCAGCTCTAGATTCAGCAGAACGCTCATCTAAGTTTTGAATTTCTTCTTTAGTTGTTTGTGTTTTTTCTCGTTTTCTCGCTTTAGCTTCTTGAATAGTATTTGCTGTTTCTTGTGGAATTTCACCTTTAAACAAGAAAGATATTACATCCTTGTTCACTTGGTCTATCATGGTTTTAAACAACTCAAACGACTCAAATTTGTAAATCAACAATGGATCTTTTTGCTCATGCACAGCTAATTGCACAGATTGTTTTAACTCGTCCATTTTACGAAGATGTGTTTTCCATGCATCATCAATAATGGCTAATGATATGTTTTTTTCAAAATCGGTAATTAGTTGTTTTCCATTTGTTTCATACGCTTTTTCAAGATCAGTAATTACTTGTAAATTCTTAATGCCATCTGTAAAAGGAACAACAATACGTTTAAATCTATCACGTTGTGTCTTATAGACATTTTCTATAACTGGATATGCTAGTTCAGCATTACGTTCCATTTTCTCTTTGTAATGGTTAAATGCTGCTTTGTAAATAGTTAATGAAATTTCTTTATCTGAAAGTTTCTCAAATTCTACTTCAGTAATTGGAGAACTCATAGAGAAATAACGAATCAATTCAAATTCAAAATTCTTGAAATCGTTGGCATCTTTATTGGTTTCTGCAATAATTTCAGATGTGTCAAAAATCATGTTGGCTAAATCCACACGTAAACGTTCGCCAAACAAAGCATGGTAACGACGTTTGTAAACCACTTCACGTTGCGCGTTCATGACATCATCATACTCTAACAATCGCTTACGAACACCAAACTGGTTTTCCTCCACTTTTTTCTGAGCACGCTCAATAGATTTTGAAATCATGGAATGCTGAATCACTTCGCCTTCTTGTAATCCCATTCTATCCATCATTTTGGCAATACGTTCACTACCAAAAAGACGCATTAAGTTATCCTCTAACGATACGTAGAATTGTGAACTCCCTGGATCTCCTTGTCGTCCAGCACGACCACGTAATTGTCTGTCCACACGACGAGAATCATGACGTTCTGTACCAACAATGGCAAGACCTCCAGCTTTTTTTACTTCTTCAGATAGTTTAATATCTGTACCTCGACCAGCCATGTTGGTTGCTATGGTTACTTGCCCTGAATTTCCTGCTTCTGCAACAATTTCGGCTTCTTTTTTGTGTTGTTTTGCGTTAAGTACATTGTGGGAAATTTTTCTAATGCTTAGCATTTTACCCAATAGCTCACTAATTTCAACAGAGGTTGTCCCAATTAAAACAGGTCGTCCAGCTTGCGAAAGTTTGGTTACTTCGTCAATAACTGCATTGTATTTTTCTCGTTTTGTTTTATAAACCAAATCTTCTTTGTCATCACGAGCAATGGGACGATTGGTCGGAATTTCAACGACATCCAACTTGTATATTTCCCATAATTCGCCAGCTTCGGTAACAGCAGTTCCTGTCATACCAGATAGTTTACGGTACATACGGAAATAGTTTTGCAAAGTAACAGTTGCGAAGGTTTGTGTAGCAGCTTCAATTTTTACATTTTCTTTAGCTTCAATCGCTTGGTGTAAGCCATCGCTATAACGGCGACCATCCATAATACGACCAGTTTGCTCATCAACAATCATTACTTTATTCTCCATGACAACATACTGAATGTCTTTTTCGAATAAAGCATAGGCTTTTAGGAGCTGGTTTAAGGTATGAATACGCTCAGATTTTACTCCAAAATCCCTAAATAATTCTTCTTTTAAATTTGCTTCTTCTTCTGTTGAAAGACCTTGTGATTCGATTTTGGCAATTTCGGTTCCCATTTCTGGCATCACAAAAAAATCGGGATCATCCTTACCAGAAAGGTATTCTACGCCTTTATCACTTAATTCAATTTGATTGTTCTTTTCATCAATTACATAGTACAATTCGGCATCTACCTTTGGCATTTCCCTATTGTTGTCTTGCATGTAAAAGTTCTCGGTTTTTTGCAAAAGCTGCTTAACACCTTCTTCACTCAAAAACTTTATGAGAGCTTTGTTTTTTGGGATGCCACGATACACACGAAGTAATTGAAACCCTCCTTCTTTAGTATCTCCTGCTGCAATGAGTTTTTTCGCTTCGGCTAAAACACCTGTTAAATATTTACGTTGTACGTTAACAATATCGTCAACTTTTGGTTTAAGTTCGTTAAACTCATGTCTGTCTCCTTGTGGAATTGGACCAGAAATGATTAATGGTGTACGTGCATCATCAATAAGTACCGAATCGACTTCATCTACAATGGCGTAATGGTGTGGGCGTTGCACTAAATCGTCTGGTGAATGTGCCATATTATCACGTAAATAATCGAAGCCAAATTCATTATTTGTACCATAAGTGATATCTGCGTTATAGGCTTTTTTTCGTGAAGTGGAATTTGGTTGGTGATAATCTATACAATCGATACTTAAACCATGAAATTGAAAAATAGGAGCCATCCAAGCACTATCCCGTTTTGCTAAGTAATCATTTACAGTTACTAAGTGTACACCTTTTCCAGTTAAGGCATTTAAATATACAGGAAGTGTTGCCACTAGTGTTTTACCTTCTCCAGTTTGCATTTCGGCAATTTTACCTTGGTGCATTGCTATACCACCAATTAATTGCACATCGTAATGTACCATGTCCCAGGTAATTGGTTTTCCAGCAGCATCCCATGAATTAGACCAAATAGCATTATCGCCTTCGAGTGTTACATAATCATTATCGCCAGAAACTTCTCTGTCAAAAGCATTGGCTTTTACCTTAATTTCTGTATTGTTTACAAAACGTTTAGCAGTTTCTTTAACTACAGCAAAAGCTTCAGGAAGAATACTATTTAACGTTTCTTCAGTAATATTGTATGAATCGTCTTTTAGTTTATCTATTTCAAGATAGATGTCTTCCTTTCTATCAATATCTTCCGTGGTATCTGCTTCTTCTTGTAGCTTTATTATTTGATCCTCTATGCTTTTACGAGCATCGGCTATTTTAGATTTAAACTCTAAAGTTTTTGCTCTTAGTTCATCGTGCGATAAACATTCTAGTTGTGATTCAAAGGATTTTATTTGATTGACGATAGGCAGGATAGCCTTGACATCTTGTTTTGATTTGTCTCCGACAAATACTTTAAGTACAGAATTTAAAATACTCATTATATCGATTTATTTTTAGTCTTTGATCAATAGGTAGTCAAAGATACTACTTGTTGTTATGTTTAATGAAAAAATAATGCACAAAAAAAGTCTCTAGCGAGACTTTTTAACTATTTTTTATGGTTTGGTTTAATATTCATCCTCGTTCCAAAGATAATCTTCGTCTGTTGGATAATCTGGCCATATTTCTTGAATAGAGTCATAAGAATCACCTTCGTCCTCGATAGATTGTAAGTTCTCAACCACTTCTAGCGGAGCTCCTGTTCTAATAGAGTAATCGATTAACTCATCTTTTGTTGCTGGCCAAGGCGCATCACTTAAATATGATGCTAGTTCTAATGTCCAATACATTTCTTACAAATTTAATTTTTTGCAAAAATAAATTTTTAACTGAACAAGACAAGAAAAAATCGAATTATTTAATCATTAAATTATATGAACGTTCAATTTTTACTGTAAAGCATCAGTTTAAACCAGTTTTACAGATTAATACTTCACTGATTTTTTTAACTTAGGAATGCGTTTCAGGGATCCATTGTACTTCATCAGCTTGCAAGTCTTTGGACAATTTCCGTGCCAACACAAAAAGATAGTCAGATAGACGGTTTAAGTACATTAATGTTTCTGGTTGAAAAGGCTCCAAATCGTTTAAAGCAGTTGCTAAACGTTCGGCTCTACGGCATACACAGCGTGCTATGTGACAGAATGACACGGTTTGATGGCCTCCAGGAAGTATAAAGTGTGTCATTGGTGGTAAGGTTTCGTTCATTTTGTCTATTTCTTTCTCCAGATGTTCAATATCTTCATTAGAAATTTTAGGAATGTTTAAACGTTCTTTACCACTTTTTAGTATTGCCTTTTCTGGGTCTGTGGCTAAAATAGCTCCAACTGTGAATAATTTGTTTTGAATGATAACTAAGATGTCTTTGAAATGTGCATCGATGTTTTGGTCTCTAACTAAACCTAGATGCGAGTTTAGCTCATCGACAGTGCCATAACTTTCAATACGAATATGATGCTTGGGTACTTTGGTGCCTCCAAATAATGCAGTTTTACCTTTGTCGCCTGTTTTTGTGTAGATTTTCATTTTAAGAGTTTCAAAGTTGAAAGTTTCAAAGTTACAAAGATTTGAATTGAAACTCCTTTTAAATCTAAATACGAATCGTAAAATGTTCTTTTTCTTGCTCTTTCCTAAAAAACACAAATCCCCAAAAAAATGTATCGATTGTTACTGTTACTTTTGGATGCTGTTTTATTGTTTCCCAAGCTTCGGTCATGCCTTTTGACCAATAAATATCATCAAAAATAAATACGGTATCGTTATGTGCTTTTGGTAGAAGTGTTTCAAAATAACTTAAGGTCGCTTTTTTTTGGTGGTTGCCATCAAAAAACACGAAATCAAAAGCTATATCTAAATTTTTTATAGCTTTAGCAAAATTACTATTGATTATTTGTATGTTTCTCAACCCTTTATTTTCAAATTGTTCTTTAGTGAATTTTGAAATATTGTGGCATCCTTCAATAGTAGTGATTTTAGCATTTGGATTTCCTAAACTCATAGCTTGTGTGCCAATACCTAGAGATGTTCCTAATTCCAATATATTATTACTGTCGAAATATTTAACAAGCCTATAGAGCAACTTAGCTCTTTTTAAAGTAGTTCCAGAGTTTTTTGCAATGCTTGAAACAGCTCGTTTATTACTTTTTGTGACTCTTGACCCTGCTCCAAAGTCTGTAATTTCGATTATATGTTTAATTTTTTTTAATCTCTTTTTGTATTTTCTAATTTTTAAATAATCTTCAAATTTTACTTTATCATAAAAGCATTTGGTAACCAAGTTATACACAAAAGGCGAGTGCACACCATGTTGGTTGGTAGAGCGCAAAAGAAATTTTAAATATGCTGTTAATGGATACCACATATTAGTTTTCTAGTTTTTCGAGCAATTCCAGCCAACGAAACTCCTTTTCTTCGATGGTTTCTATAATTTGTTGTAACTCTGCTGAAAGCTCATTTATTTTTTCTGGAGAAAGAGTTTCGTTATTAAACTTGGCTTCCAATTCTTTTTTATTAAATTCTAAGGTTTTGAGTTTGCTCTCAATATTTTTTAACTCCTTTTGCTCGTTATAAGAAAGCTGACTATTGCTGTCTTTTTTCCATTGTTTCTTTTCTGATTTATTTTCAGTTGACCCTTTAGGAATGCTATCTTCGTAAGTTCTAAAATCACTATAGTTTCCTGGAAAATCATCAATAACGCCTTGTCCTCGAAAAACAAATAAGTGGTCAACAATTTTATCCATAAAATAACGATCGTGAGTCACAACTATTAAACATCCTGGAAAATCTAATAAGAAGTTTTCCAAAACGTTTAGAGTTACTATATCCAAATCGTTTGTTGGTTCATCTAGAATTAAAAAGTTAGGATTTTGGATAAGAACTGTGCATAAGTACAAGCGTTTGCGTTCACCACCACTTAGTTTTTCAACAAAATCGTATTGTTTTTTTCTATCGAACAAAAAACGTTCTAGTAATTGTTGCGCACTAATTTGGCGTCCCTTTTTTAAAGGAATATAATCACCATAATCTCTAACAACATCAATTACTTTTTGATCTGGTTTTACATTAATACCGTTTTGAGTGTAATAGCCAAATTTTACAGTTTCACCAAGCACAATTTTACCAGAATCTGGTATTATAGTATTGGTAATAAGATTTAGAAATGTAGATTTTCCTGTACCATTCTTTCCTATAATACCAATACGCTCACCTTTTTGAAACATATAGTCAAACTTATTGAGCATTATATTATCATCAAAAGCTTTTGACACTTTATGGAATTCGACAATTTTACTTCCCAAGCGCTCCATGTTTATTTCCAGCTGTACCACATGATCTTTTCTACGCTTGTGTGCACGTTCTTTTATTTCGAAAAAATCATCGATTCTGGATTTAGATTTTGTGGTTCGTGCTTTTGGTTGCCTTCGCATCCAATCTAACTCTTTTTTATAAAGTTGTTTGGATTTATTGGTTTCGACAGCTTCACGTTCAATACGCGCTTCTTTTTTTTCTAAGTAGTATGAATAACTTCCTTTATAATTGAATATTTCACCTTGATCTAATTCTATAATTTCATTACAGACGCGTTCTAAAAAATAGCGATCGTGTGTAATCATAAATAGTGTAATGTTTTCTTTAGCGAAGAAGGTTTCCAGCCATTCAATCATTTCTAGGTCAAGGTGATTTGTAGGTTCGTCCAAAATCAACAAATCGGGTTTGTTTATCAAGGCATTTGCTAGAGCCAATCGTTTTTTTTGGCCACCAGACAATTGCGAAACTTTTTGTTCTAAATCCTCAAGACCTAGCTTAAATAATATTTGCCTGTACAGGGTTTCAAAATCCCACGCATTAAAACGTTCCATGGCTTCAAACGCTTTTTGATAAGCTTCTTCGTCTTCAGGGGTTTGTAAAGCTATGTGATAGGTATTGATGACGTTTAAAATTGCATTATCTGAATCAAAAACAGACTCTTCTACAGTAAGGTTTTCATTAAGCTCAGGGTCTTGTGCTAGGAACGATGTTTTAAGGCCTTTTCTATAAGTAATCTTTCCGGAATCTGCTTGGTCTTTTCCAGACAAAATGTTTAAAATGGTTGTTTTTCCTGAACCATTTTTGGCAACAAAGGCAATTTTTTGATCTTTATGAATACTAAAAGACACATTTTCGAAAAGGGTTAACTCTCCATAAGATTTTGATATGTTCTCTACTGTTAGATAATTCAAGTTGTTTTTTTGTGCAAATAAAGCATAAAAAACCAAAAAAAGCCTTAGCTGTTTTTATTTTGCTATCTAAAAGCTATATTTGTGTGTAAACAAACCGCCTCAATATGAAGAAAATATATGCTATTACAGTACTCGTTTTAAGTGTTTTAGCATTTTCGTGTGTTCCTCAAAAAGACACCTTGTACTTTCAAAATAAAGGAAGCGCTATTAATGAGCCTCATATAATTTCTGAAGTTCAAAAACCATATCGCATACAAGTAAATGATATATTGAATATTCGAGTAAAAGCCTTGGATCAAGCACTTGTAAATATGTTTAATCCAGCTGGCGATGTAAACTTAAATGCCGAAAGTGCAGAACGTGCTTATTTTGATGGGTTTACTGTAGATCTTCATGGCAATATTAGAATTCCAACCTTGGGGACTATTAGTGTGCTTGGATATACAACCGAAGAGATTGAAAAAATCATTGAAAAAAAATTGCTTGAAGAAGAGTTTAAAGAAACAGCCAATATTTTTGTAACAGTAAAATTATCCGGTTTGCGCTTTACAGTTAGCGGCGAAGTTGTGAATCCAGGAACAATTACCATGTTTCAAGAACGTGTAAATATTTTTGAAGCTATTGCCAATGTTGGAGAAATACCGATTACAGGAGATAAAAAAGATGTGATGATAATTAGGCAATACCCTCAGGGACAAAAAATACATCATTTAGATTTAACCGATGTTAATGTGATGGCATCTCCTTATTACTATATACAGCCCAATGATTTAATTTATGTAAAACCCCTTAAGCAAAAATCATGGGGAACTGGCACCACAGGAGTACAATCTATAACAACTTTAGTGTCTTTAGTAACATTGGTAACTACTACAATTTTACTTATTAGGAATTGATATATGAATGAAGATTTTAATATAAATGAATTACCTTCTAATTTCGAAATTAAAAGCTTTGTATTTAAAGTTTTAAACTATTGGCCATTATTTGTAGTAGCTTTAGCCATTGGTTTTGGTATAGCATACTACAAAAATGCTCGTATGCAAAACAAATATGCCTTAGAGTCTTTAATTTCTGTTGAGAACGATCAAAACCCATTTTTTACGTCCAATACTAGTATTTCTTTTAATTATGGAGGCGTTACCGATAAAGTTCAAACCGTAATTACGACTTTAAAAACAAGAAACCACAACGAAAAGGTTGTCGATTCTTTGCAATACTTCATGCAGTATTTAATCCAAGGAAAGTATAGAAAAAATGACATTTATAAAAAGGCACCATTTGAGTTTAAATTAGATAAAACCAAACCTCAAATTCTTGGGCATCCAGTTTCTATTAAATTTACGAGCGACGATACTTTTGAGGTATTTGCTAATTTCGAATTAGAAAGTGGGACAGGGCAATTATATGCCTCAAAAGAAAACCTAAATTTAGTATTACCACAGGAACCATTTTTAAAAACATTTAAAGTTGGTGAGGTTATTAACACATCTTTTTTAAATGGAAAAATTGTACTTCGAAAAGATGCTAACATAGAAATAGGCGAAGAGTATTTCTTAAATTTCTTAAATTTTGACAATGTTGTTAATCAATACCAAAATGGGTTAAATGTGGATACAAAACCCAAAGGGTCATCGGTCTTGAATTTAAGACTTACAGGAGCCAATAAGTCTAAAATTGTAGATTATTTAAATACTACGGTTTCAATTTTACAAAAAACACAGTTGGAACGAAAAAATTTGTACGCCACTAATACCATTAAATTTATTGATGATAGAATGGATATAGTTGGCAATGACTTGGAAGATGTTGAAGATGAGTTGAATAAATTCAGGAGTCAAAATAAAATTTTTAATATTGATGACGAAAGCGGTCGCGTCTCAGAAAAATTAAGAGAGTACGAATCTATGGAAAACGATTTAAGCTCCAAGATAGCTTATTTAAACTCACTACAAACCTATCTAGAAACTAAAACAGATTATACTAAAATTGCAGCACCAACCAGTGTTGGAATTCAAGAAGCTAATATCGTTGGCAGTGTACAACGTATCATTGATTTATCCATTGCACGCCAAAAACTGGAATATACAACAAGGGAAACTTCTGAACAGTTTAGAAATATTGATAGACAAATTGATGCTGAGAAAAATGTGCTGCTGGAAACAATAAAAGAAACAAAAAAAATCTTTGGAATTCAGCTAAATACACTTAATAGAACTATGGCGAGTTTACAAGCTACTTTAAGCAAACTCCCAATAGATCAGCAAGAATACCTAAAAATCCAACGACGATTTAATATAAGTGAAGAAGTTTATAATGTATTTCAAACTAAGCGTAGTGAAGCATCAGTTGTTAGAGCAGCCAATATTTCAGATATTAATGTTATTGACGAAGCAAAGGATATTGGAGGTGGATTAATTGGACCTAATAAGCGTTTAAACTATCTCATTGCTTTATTTGCAGGATTACTTATTCCTTTAGTAATAATTGTAATAATTACATTTTTCGACACTAGTATTCATGCCGTAGCAGATATTGAACGATTATCCAAGATTCCAGTATTAGGCGTCATTGGTAAATATAGAAACGAAGGAAGCCTTGCAGTTTACAATCATCCAAAATCGGCAATCTCTGAGGCATTTAGGGCTATTAGATCCAGTTTAAAATTTATATACAAAACCCAAAAAATTAAAGGAACAAAAACAGTTTTAATTACATCTTCGGTTAGTGGAGAAGGAAAAACATTTTGTGCAATAAACATTGCAACTGTTTTTGCTTTAACAAACAAGAAAACAGTTTTAGTAGGCCTGGATTTGCGTAAGCCTAAAATTTCTAAAGATTTTAATCTTAAAAGTGCTTTGGGAGTTGTTGATTATTTGATTGGTTCCAAAAAACTGGAAGATGTAGCACAACCTACACATATTGATAATCTCGATATTATTTTATCTGGTTCTGTACCACCAAACCCATCAGAGTTATTGATGAGCGATGAAATGGACGTATTTATAGAAGAATTAAAACAAAAATACGATATTATAGTATTGGACTCACCTCCATTGGGCTTGGTAACCGATGCAATCGAACTGGTAGAATACGCTGATGCAACTATCTATTTAGTAAGGCAAAACTACTCCCAAAAAGAGATGCTTTCTGTTATTAATAATAAGTACAAAAAAGGAGAGGTAAAAAATATAAGTTTTGTTTTAAATTATTATACTCATAAAAAACGACAAGGTTATGGCTATGGTTACGGCTACGGTTATGGATATGGCTATCATGATAACGAAACGAATAAAACTATCTTGAGTAAGATTAGCTCTTTATTTAAACGTAAATCTTAAATTTCGTTGATTACTAAATCGCAAATAAAGCTAAAAAGAGGATTTGATATTTTATTGGCACTTATTTTAATCCCACTTGTTATATTTCCATTGATTTTTTTCTTAGTAATAGCTACAATAGAAACAAAACAGTCGGGATTGTTCAAACAAAAAAGGGTTGGGCAATGTGGCAACGTATTTAATATTTATAAAATAAGAACCCTAAAAAAAGGAAAACACGAGTTAGGTCAATTAGATAGGTATGCAGCTCCTTTCGGTAAGTTTTTAAGAGTTTACAAATTAGATGAATTACCTCAATTGTTCAATGTACTTTTTGGTGATATGAGTTTTGTTGGGCCTCGCCCAGATATAATTGGATTTGCTGATGAATTACAAGGAGAAGACCGAATTATTTTAAAAATTAAACCAGGCGTAACAGGTCCAGCGACAATTAAATATAAAAACGAAGAAACCATATTAGCCCTACAAAACGACCCAGAAAATTACAATAGAACGATTATTTGGGCAGATAAGGTTGAAATAAATAAAAAGTACGTGAAAAATTGGAGTTTTTACTTAGATTTGAAGTATATACTACAATCAATTTTTTAGTTAGCTAATGAATTCAAAAGATAAAATCACCATTATTGGACTGGGATATGTTGGGCTTCCCTTGGCAGTGGAATTCGCCAAAAAATACCATGTCATTGGTTTTGATATTAATGAAGAGCGCATAGCTGAATTAACACAAGGAAAAGACAGAACCCTTGAAGTTGAAGATGATGATCTAAAAGCCGTATTAATACATAATATTGATGCAGATAAAGGCCTTTTTATTTCATCAAACCCAACAGATTTAGAGGTTTCTAATATTTATATTGTAACAGTACCAACGCCAACTGATGAGTTACATAAACCAATTTTAACACCATTAATCAAGGCTAGCGAAACCGTTGCAAATGGATTGAATAATGGCGATATTGTGATTTACGAATCGACCGTATATCCAGGTGTAACCGAAGATGTATGTGTGCCTATTCTTGAAGCCAATTCAGGATTAACATTTAATGAAGATTTTTTTGCAGGCTATTCACCAGAGCGTATCAATCCAGGAGATAAAAAACATACTGTTACCAAAATATTAAAAGTAACGTCTGGATCTACACCAGAAATTGCAACACGAATCGACGAGTTGTACAAATCGGTAATTACTGCAGGAACACATTTGGCACCTTCTATAAAAGTTGCTGAAGCAGCAAAAGTGATTGAAAATTCTCAGAGAGATATCAATATTGCTTTTGTTAATGAGTTGTCCAAAATTTTCAGACTCTTGGATATCGATACCAAGGCAGTTTTGGAAGCTGCTGGAACCAAATGGAATTTTATAAACTTTACACCAGGACTCGTTGGAGGACACTGTATAGGAGTCGATCCATATTACTTGGCACAAAAAGCCATAGAATCTGGTTATAATCCTGAAATAATTTTAGCTGGTCGAAAAATGAACGACAGTATGGGAAGCTATGTAGCGCAAGAAACGGTTAAAATGATGATTAAAAAAGGCGCAAAAATCAAAGGTGCAAATGCTCTGGTTTTAGGGATTACCTTTAAAGAGAATTGCCCAGACATTCGTAACTCCAGAGTTATAGATATTATTAGAGAGTTTGAAACCTATCATGTAAATGTGGATGTGTATGACCCTTGGGCTTCAAAAGAAGAGGTAAAACACGAATACAATTTAGATATGAAAACAGCTACATCACAGTTAAAAGATAACTATGATGCCATTATATTGGCAGTATCTCATAACAAATTTTTAGAGCTGGATATATCAGCATTAAAATCAAGCATAGGAGTGATTTTTGATGTAAAATCACTATTACCAAAACAAATTATAGACGCCAGATTATAATGTACAAGCACAAATACCACAACGAAGATTTAAATAAGTATGCATTTCTTATTACAGGAGGAGCAGGTTTTATTGGTTCAAATATTGTTGAGTACCTATTAAAAAATAATGCAAATCTAGTTAGGGTTCTAGATAACTTTTCTAACGGATTTAGGGAAAATCTTGAAGAATTTGAAAGCAATCCAGCATTTGAACTTATTGAAGGAGATATTCGCAATTTACAAACCTGTAAGGATGCTATGAGAGGTATCGATTACGTATCACATCAAGCAGCTTTAGGTTCAGTTCCAAGATCAATTAACGATCCTGCAACCACTAACGAGGTTAATATTACTGGTTTTTTGAATATGATGATTGCGCTCAAAGAAAGTGATACTGTAAAACGTATGGTTTATGCTGCATCAAGTTCCACTTATGGAGATAGTAAAGCTCTACCCAAAGTTGAAGATAATATAGGGAAACCATTATCGCCTTATGCAGTAACTAAGTATGTTAATGAGTTATATGCCGATGTATTTGGAAATACCTATAACACAGATGTCATTGGCTTGAGGTACTTTAATATTTTTGGTCCAAAGCAAAGCCCAAAAGGAGCTTATGCAGCAGTAATTCCATTATTTATGGAAGCAATTAAAAACGATTTACCAGCAACAATAAATGGCGATGGCGAGCAAACACGAGATTTTACCTTTGTAGAAAATGCTGTTCAAGCCAATATAAAAGGGTTTTTTGCGCCAAAAGAAGCAGCCAATCAAGTATATAATATTGCTTGTGGCGAACGTATAAGTGTCAATTATTTGTGGGAGCATCTTAATAATGCAGCATCAAAAAACGTTAAAGCTATTTATGGTCCGACAAGACAAGGCGATGTAAGAGACTCGTTGGCTGATATTTCTAAAGCAGAAAAATTAATGGGTTATAAACCTCAATTTTCAGTTATGGAAGGATTAAAAATGACTTGGGAACTATTTCATTTAAAAAAGTAGTTGGCAGAATACAGCAAACAGTTGGCAGTAATAAAAAAGGATTAATTAATGGCATTTAGAAAACTCAAAGCATATCAGAAAGGATTTGAATTGGCTATGTTAATTTTTGAAATATCTAAAAACTTTCCAAAAGAAGAAGTTTATTCCTTAACAGATCAAATCAGGAGGTCATCACGATCTGTTTGTGTAAATTTGGCCGAGGCATATAGGAAAAGAATTTATCCGAAGCATTTTATTAGTAAACTTACAGATTCAGATGCTGAAAATGCTGAAACATTGGGATGGTTAGAATTTGCTCAAGCTTGTAATTATATAAGTAGTGATAAGAAAATGGAATTAGAACAACTGAATAATGAAGTAGGTAAGCTAATTAATTATATGATTAACAATCCGAACAAATTTAAGTAATAGAACTGAAGACTGCTTACTGAAGACCCTATAAAGAATACTCTAAAATTAAAAAGATAAGTGTAAAGAAAATAGCTTTGAACTAATATGAAAGATGAGAATTGGTTATATACAATATCTTCCAAACACAAATTAATAAACCTCAATTTCAAAGAGATTTGGAGATATAGGGATTTATTATTGCTGTTTGTAAAAAGAGATGTTGTTACCTTATACAAGCAAACCATATTAGGGCCATTATGGTATGTTATTCAGCCGTTATTTACCTCAGTAATTTTCACATTAATTTTTAATAATCTGGCAAATATTCCAACAGGCGATGGTGTACCAGCATTTTTATTTAACCTAGCTGGAATTACTTCTTGGAACTATTTTAAAGAGTGTCTCACTGGAACCTCTAATACGTTTACAAAAAATCAAAACATATTTGGTAAAGTCTATTTTCCAAGAGTCATTATGCCAATGTCTATAGTCGTTTCAAATTTATTGAAGTTTGGAATACAATTATTAGTCTTTATTGTATTTTACCTCTACTATGTGTTTGCTAAAGGAGCTAATGTTTTACCAAACATTAATTTATTATTACTTCCATTAATTGTATTGGTCATGGCATTGTTGGGATTAGGCTTTGGTATGCTTATTTCATCAATGACAACAAAGTATAAAGACCTTACATTTTTGGTTCAGTTTGGCGTACAATTGTTAATGTATGGCTCAGCAGTGATGTACCCATTATCTTATTTTGAAGAGAAATTACCTAATTATTCTTGGCTTGTAGAGTATAATCCAATAGCCATTATTGTTGAAACTTTTAGAAATATGACTTTAGGAGTAGATTTGTTTTACTTAGATAAGTTTATATATGCTGTTGTTTTTAGTATATTAATATTTTTATTAGGATTAGTTGTGTTTAACAAAACAGAAAAGAGTTTTATTGATACGGTTTAGTTTTTAGAAGTTAGAAGTTAGAAGTGAGGAGTGAGAAGTGAAGGTGTTTATAATTAATAGCATAAAAAAAATAAGAATTTTAGTGATTCTATTCACGTTTCACTATTAACCATCCACTAAT
>TARA_R110002073_G_scaffold177099_2_pt1 | contig 31973 bp, 21 predicted proteins | sample TARA_R110002073 | Tara Oceans TARA_R110002073 (sample SAMEA4397174) | marine metagenome | biome: Polar Biome; feature: [DCM] deep chlorophyll maximum layer (ENVO:01000326); material: water (ENVO:00002006), including particulate matter (ENVO:01000060) such as... | depth 40 m | reverse complement strand
CCACTCTTCCTCCTTCCGCGCACGGTGTTGCGGGGAGTCGCAGGGAGTCGCGGAAGCGAGTGCTGGCAACGCCTAACGGTCGGGTTGCGTCTCCGCATCCGACCGGTTCAACGGACCGCCAACCACTTACACCGCACCCACCGTTTCCGCAGCGGCGGCACCATGCCCCTCACCGCGTGCCTCCATCCCCCTCGCGACGCGAACCATATCAATCACATCCTCGCGAACGAGATACAAACAAGGCACGAGCAGCAAAATAACCAACGTCGAGAACAACACTCCGAACCCGAGCGAGATCGCCATCGGGACCAGGAACCGCGCCTGTGACGAAGTCTCCAGCATCATGGGAAGAAGGCCCAAGGACGTGGTCAACGACGTCAACATGATCGGGCGCAATCGCCGCACCGCCGCCTGATGGATGGCCTCGTAGGCTCCCATGCCTCGATCGCGGTAGAGGTTCGCGGTCACGATGAGCACCAGGCTGTCGTTCACGACGACGCCGGTCAGGGCGATGACGCCGAACATGGACATGATCGACAGGCTGTAGCCGAGCAGGAGGTGTCCCATGAGCGCGCCGATGACGCCGAAGGGTGCTCCCGACAGGACGATCAGGGGCAGGGAGTAGCTCTTCAACGGGATCGCCAACATGGCGAAGATCGCGAACATGGCCATGGCCATGCCGATCCCCAGGGCGGAGATGGAATCGCGGCGGCTCTCCTGCTCTCCTTCCAAGGAATAGCTGAGTCCTTCGTAGTGGTTCAGCAGGTCGGCGAGTTCGTTCTCCTGGAGACTCGTGAGGATGACGCTGGCGTCGGCGATCGCGTTGTCGACCTCGCCGGTCACCGCCACGACGCGCTGGCCATCGCGGCGACTGATCGAGGTGTAGGAGCGACCCTCGTGCGTGTGGGCCGCGACGCTCAAGGGGACCTCGCCGCCGGTGGGTGTCCTCAACATAAGGTCCTCGACGGTCTGCAGGCGCTCGCGTTCCTCGAGCGGGAGTCGCACGAGAACCTTGATCTCGTTGCGGCCGCGCTGTTGTCGCAGGGCCTCGGCGCCGAAGAATGATGCGCGCAACTGGCTCGCCACGCTCTGGGCCGTGAGGCCGAGGCTCTGACCTTCCGGGGTCAAGGTGAGACTCAGTTGCTGCTTGCCCGAGGCCGTTCCGTCGTCGAGGTCGGTCACGCCCTCGTACTGCGCCAGGGCGCCCGCGAGTTCGCGCGCGGCGACCTCCACCTGCACCTGATCGGGGCCGGTCAGTTGAACGTCGATCGCGTTGCCGCCTGGCCTGCCTCGCATCGAGCTGAACGTCAACGCCTCAACACCCGTGACCTCACCCGTGGCTGCGCGCCAGGCACGACTGAAGGCTACGCCGCCCAAAGTGCGCTCGTTCACCGGGACCAACGCGACCTGGGTCGACAACTCGTTGGCGGAACCGGTGTTGCCGCCGATCGTGGTGTAGACGCCCGCCACGACGTTCTCGCCGAGCTCCTCGGTGGCTCGTGCGATGCTCGACTCCATAAGGGCGCGGACGCGCTGGGCCTCGGCGATCGGCACGCCGACCGGCAGTCGCGCGGACGCCGTGATGACGTCGGCTTCGATGGTCGGCATGAAGCCGGTACGGATGAAACCTCCCCCCACCACGCCGACCCCGAGGATCAGCAGGGCCACACCGATGGCGGGCACCAAGTAGCGATTGCGCAGGGACAAGCTCACCAAGGGAGCGAACCAGCGTTGGTTCACCACTTCGAATACGCGCGTCACCCATTGGCTGGGCTTCGAGAGGACGCGCAGGATGCGCCCCGGTTTGCTGTCGTGGCTGAGGTGTGCCGGCAGCACGAACAGGGACTCGATCAACGAGATGGCGAAGACCGAGACGACGACGGCCGGGATGTGCCGGAAGATCTTGCCCGTCGTGCCCGGCACGAAGAACAGAGGCATGAAGGCGACGATGTTCGTCAGGACGGCGAAGACGACCGGAGCGGCGATCTCGCGCGTGCCTTCGATCGCGGCCTTCAATGCGGGGACCCCGCGTTGCCGCATCTCGTAGATGTTCTCCCCCACGATGATCGCGTCGTCCACGATGATCCCGAGCGTCACGATGAACGCGAAGAGGGAGACCATGTTGATGGTCGCGCCGGTCGCTGGGAAGATCACGAAGGATCCAAGGACCGAGATGACGATCCCCATCGTGACCCAGAACGCCACGCGTGGTTCGAGGAAGAGACCCAGGAGCAGCAGCACCAGGCCGAGTCCCAGGAGAGCGTTGCGACCCAACAGATCCAGCCGCTCCTCGTAGCGGCGTGATTGGTCGTTCCAGACGGTCAGTCCGACGTTCTCGGCCAGGTCCAACCGTAGCTCGGCCAGGACGTCCTTGACCGCTCGAGCCACGGCGAGCGGCGTTTCGTCGCCCACGCGTTCGACGCGGACGGCGAGCGCGGGCTGGCCGTTGTAGGTCGCTTCGATGTCGTCCTCGGCGAAGCCGTCCACGACGACACCCAGGTCGCGCGCGCGCAGGATCGTGCCCGTATCCGAGGTGACGAGGGGAAGTTCGGCGAACTCCGCGCCCAGGTCACGTCGCTCCTGAGTTCGCAGGAGGATCTCGCCGGCCTCGGTCCGCACCTCGCCCGCGGGCAGCTCGAGCGCCGCGTTCTGAATCGTGCTCGCCACGCCCGGCAAGGTGAGCCCGTAGGCACGCAGGCTCTTGGAAGAAATCTCGACGGCGATCTCATAGCCCTTCGCGGCGGTGATCTCGGCGACCGTGATGCTGTCGTGGGCGAGCAGCTGATCGCGCACGCGTTCCGTCAGCGAGCGGAGGGAAGACTCCGGCATGTCACCGTGGACGATCACCGTCATCACCTCACGCACGCGATTAGCCAGACTGACGACGGGCTCCTCCGCTTCGAGCGGGAAAGTCGTGATCCGGTCGACCTCGTTCTTCACGTCCTGCAGCGCCTTGCTGGTATCGCCCCCGAGCACCAGCTCGATCGTGACGGTGCCGCTGCCCTCGTTGGCCGTGCTGGTGATCTTCTTGACGTCCTCGACCCCGCTGACCTGGTCCTCGATCGAGAGCAGGATGCCCTGCTCGACCTCCGCCGGACTGGCGCCCGGGTACGAGACACTGACGACGACCTGGTCCAGGTCGAACTCGGGGAAGACCTCCTGCGTGACGCGCGTCGAGAAGATCAAACCGCCGACGATCAATACGATCATCACCAGGTTGGCCGCGATGCGGTTGGTCGCCATCCACGCGATCGGACCGCTCGGAGGGACGTACGGCGCGTCGGAATCGGTAGTTGCTTCTGGTTGGGCACTCATTGATCGAGGCCTCCGTTCGAAAGGTCCTTGCTGGCCGTCGCGGGCTGTTCATCCTTCTCGATGACACGCAGAGCGGCTCCGGGAACGGGGACGGCAATGGCGCTGGTGATAACCTCTTGCCCAGGCTCGAGGCCCGCACGGATCACCACGTCGTCGTTGCGGCGGAGCGCTACCTGGACCGGTTGGAAGACGAGTTCCTCACCGTCCTTGGCGAGCCAGACGATGTCGCCTTCACGCAGCGCGCTGCGCGGGATCGAGAGTGCGTCGGGACTCGCGAGCAGCGGCACATCCACGCGGACATAGGCGCCGAGCAGGAGCGGAGACTTGCCCCCCATCGGATCGAGCACCGCCACTTGAGCGCGCGCCATGCGACCCGCGGGATCGACCGCGGCCGCCAAGCGCAGGAGCTCCCCTTCTCGCGACTGAGCATCGACGCCGTCCGAGACGTGGATGGTCACGGGAGTTCCACTGAAGTCGAGCGCAGTCGTGCGTTCCGACGGGATGTTGACCTCGAGCAGGAACGCCTCGGTCGCGACGATACTCGCCACCTCGGAACCGGCTGTGACCTGAGCTCCAAGCTCCAGGCTCTCGCTCAGGATCACGGCATCGAAGGGAGCCTGGATGCTGGCGCGCTCGAGGTTCAACTTCGCCTGTTCGAGCTGCGCTTTGGCGGCCTCGACCACGGCGCTCTGCTTCGCCAGGTAGGGCTCGCGCAACGCGAGGCTCTTGCCGGCCGAGGTCGACTCGACGGTTCCCTCGAGCAGGCTCCATTCGGACGCCGCCACGGCCGCCGTGCCTTGCTCGATCGCCAGGTCGGCTTCCGCGATGAGCAGGTTGGCGCGGGCCGCGGCCTCGGCGAACTCGTAGTCCCGCGGGTCCACGCCGAACAACACTTCGCCCTTCTTCACGAGGCCGCCCTCGATCATGTTCGGGTGCAGCGTCACGACCGGACCGCCCACGACGGGCCGGATGGTGAGTTCCCGCAGGGCACCGACGACGCCGTAAGCCTCGTACGTCGGCGGAGCTGCCAACAATTGCGCCTTCGCCACCTCGACGGGGAGCACGCGAGCCGGCCGCTCCACCTTGGGCGGAGCTTTGCGCGCGTCGATGAGCGCCTTCGCCGCCAGGACAGCGACGGAGAGGACGACGATCGGAGCCACGTACCGCAGAACGGTGCCTGCTCTTTGAATGGGAGTTGCCATGGAGCGGATCAGAGGTTCGGTTGGATCTCGTCGAGCCAGGCGCCGCCGAGGGAGCGGAGCAGAGTGGCGCGGCTACGGAGCACGGTCGCGCGATCGTTCAGGATCTGGCGCTCGAGGACTTGAAGGTTCTGGACGGCGGAGAGGACTTGGAGATACGTGTCGACGCCGCCGACGTAGCGGCGCCGGGCTTGGGCCAGTTCGTCCACGGCGATGCGTTGCTGCTCTTCGAGAGCGCGCAGTCGTTCCACGCCGCGACGTTCCGTGGAGAGGGCGTCCTCGACCTCACGAAGCGCGGTCAGGATCGACTGCTGCAGCACGGCGACGGACACATCCAGTGCTGCCCGCTGGCGCGCGACCTCGGCCCGCAGCGTGCCGCCGTTCAGGATCGGCAGCGCGAGGTTGGCTACGATGGAGTTCACGGTCCGGTCGAAGATGGCGCTGAGCTCGCTGCCGTCGAAGCGGTAGCTCGCCGACAGCGACAAGCGCGGGTACCTGGCTGCGATCGCTGCGGCGACGTTCTGGTCGGACGCCTCGACGCGGCGCAACGCAGCGACGATGTCGGGTCGCAGCGCCAAGAGCGCAGTCGGCACGTCCAGTCGTGGAAGGTCCGGGAGTTCGGGCAGCGCCGTCGGAAAGCTGAGCTCCGACAGGGCCGGGTCGCGCGGCGCCCGCCCGCTGAGCGTGTTGAGCGTGTGCAGGGCGCGCTCGGCGGCCCCTTCGAAGTTCGGCAGCTCAGCGCGCGTCGACTCGAGTTGCCGCCTCTGTTGAAGGACGGCGAGCACCGAGCCCGAGCCGGTTGCGAAACGGTTCTCGGTGACCTGCAGAAGCTGTTCGCCGACCTGGATCTGGTCCTGCACGAGGTTGGCGAGCGCGCGGTTCTGGACCACGAGGATCCAGGCATCGGTCGCCTCACCCGAGAGCGCCAGGGCCGTGGCCTGAACGTCGGCCGCGGTGGCGGCTTCCTCGAGGCGTGCGCTCTGGAGCGCGCTGTCGATGCGCCCGAACAGGTCGACCTCGTAGCTGAGCGTCGGGCCCAACGTGTAGGTCTCCCCCACGCGAACGGGCAGACTGGCCGTGCCGCCGCCGCTCTGGTCGATCTCGAGTCGTTGCGCGCTGCTCTCGAGGGCGATGGTCGGAACGCGTGCTCCGCCCGCCGCCCAGGACGATGCGCTGGCCTGGGCCAGTCGGCTCCAGGCCACGCTCAGGTCGAGGCTACCCTCGAAGACCCCGGCCACGACGGTGTCGAGCGTCGGCTCGGAGAACGTCGTCCACCAGCGCGTACCGCTCTCGGCCAGGCCCGGCAGGTCTTCCGTCGCGGGCAAGCTGTCACCGGTCCAACCCTCGGGAAGGTCGATGATGATCGAGTCCACACCGGGGTCCGGGGTCGTCCAGCAACCCGCAGACCCGCCGGCCAGCGCGACGATCCAGATCCGGAGCCGATGAAGGTTCCACGTTGAACTAATCATGGAGAAGACTCGCCCCCAGCGACTCGCCGGCATTCTCGAGCATGCGCAGGATCACACGCTGGAACGCGTGGAGGTCCTTGGCGGAGATGTCTGTTTCGAAACGCGCTTCGATGCGTCGCGCGATGCCTTTGATCTGGGGCAAGAGCGTATCCGTTGCGGGGGTCAAGTGAATGAGAAGGCGACGACCGTCGTTCGGATCGGGTGTGCGCTCGAGCAGCCCCTTCTCTTCGAGCCGATCGACCATCCGCGTGACGGCGGTGCTGTCGACGCCCAGCTCACGCGTCAGATCGGACGCCGTCGGGGCACCTTCCCCTGTAGCCTCGGCCCGTTCGACATGGACGAGCATCGCCACCTGGCGGCGGGTCAGGTCGAGCTCCTTGAGCTCACGATCGACAACGGTGCGGAAGGCGCTGGCGAGCCGGTTCACCCAGTACCCCGTGACGTGAGGGAACGGCAGGATCCCGTTCGGATCCCCCAACCCCGGAGTGCTGGCCCCGGACTTGGGCCGCCGCCTGCGATGGGTCTCAGTCATGACTGAGAATCTAGCAGTCATGACCGGGAGTCACCTCCGGTGATTGCCATCATCTCGTGAGTGGTGGTCAACGTGGCGTAAAGCGAAAGGTCGCCCTCGGACCCGGGCGACCAGGAGCCAGCCCCCCCCACCCGAACGGTGCTTCCCTGAAGGCGAAGCAGAGCGCAGGATCGGGCTCCATGCACCCGACATCCACCCCCTCCGAAGACGTTCACTTCGCTCTCAAGGACCGGCCTCTACGTCGTGACGTCGGCTGGCTCGGCGCGTTGCTGGGCAAGCTCCTGCGAGAGATCGCACCGGACGGTGTCTTCGAGACCGTCGAGGCGGCGCGGCTCGCGGCACGGCGTCGGCGCCGACTCGATGCGGATGCGGCATCGGAACTCGAAGACCTGCTAGACGGCATGGAGCCCACCCGCGCACTCGACGTCGTCCGTGCGTTCAGCGCCTACTTCGGGGTCGTCAACACCGCCGAACAGGTCCACCGGTTGCGACGCGGCATCGACTACCTGCGCGCCGGCGACCCGCAACCTGGGAGCTTGCGCGCGACCGCTGGCGAACTGGCTCGCCGTGGCACGACGGCCGACGAGGTCGCCTCCGCGCTCAGCTCGCTGCTGGTCGAGCCGGTGTTCACCGCCCACCCGACCGAATCGGTACGGCGCACGCTTTTGCGCAAGGACCAGCGCCTCGCGCGGGCACTCGTCGAGCGTTTCCAGGGTGAGGCGCTCGATCCCGTGGCCCTCGCGAAGATCGATGAACGCATCGCGCTCGAGATCGCCGCGGCGTGGCAGACCGAGGAGCAGTTGCCCGAACGTCCCACGGTCGGCGACGAGGTCGAGCACGTGCTCTTCTTCCTCTCCGACGTCCTGTACCGCATCGTGCCCGCGGTGCACGATGAACTCGAGCGCGCTCTGCAACTGGCGTTCGGCCGACCGATTCCCGTCGAGCGTCCGGTCGTACGTTTCGCCTCGTGGGTCGGGGGCGACATGGACGGCAACCCGAACGTCGGCGCCGCAACGATCCGCGCCACCTTGTCGCGCCACCTCGAGCTCGCGCTGCGCCGCTATCGCGAAGAGCTGCGTGGACTGCACGAGCACTTGTCCCAGTCGAGCAGCCGCGTCGAGGTCGACGATGAGCTCCTCGAACGCGTCCGCGAGTACGCGGCGCGACTGCCCGAGGACTTCGCGACCGTTCCCAAGCAGTACGTCGAAATGCCCTACCGCCAGCTCCTGTGGCTGATGGACGCGCGCCTCGCTCGCAAGGGCCTCACCGACGAACACGGCTACGGTCCGCCCGAGGAGTTCCACGACGACCTCGAGCTGATCGCGCGCAGCCTCGAGGCCCACCATGGTTCGCGCGCTGGACTGGCCCTGGTCCGACGCGCGCTGCGGCGCGTCGACGTGTTCGGCTTCCACCTCGCCGCGCTCGACGTGCGCCAGGACGCCGAAGTGCACCGGCGCGTGGTCGGCGTGGTGACGGGCGACGCGGGCTACTTCGATCGGGCACCCGAAGAACGCGCGAGCCACGTCGCGAATGCGCTGGCGGCCGGTACGCCGGCGCACGCCGACGCGGATGACGAGGAAACCCGAAGCTCGCTGGAGGTCTTCCGCGCACTGGCGGAAGCGCGCGCGCTCTACGGCGAGCGCGCGTTGGGCCCGTACGTCATCTCGATGGCGAAAGGGCCGGACGACGCGTTGGCCGTCCTGCTGCTCGCTCGCGCCGGAGGCTGCGTCGATGACGACGGTCGCGTGCCGCTGGACGTCGCCCCACTCTTCGAGACCGTCGACGACCTGGATGCCGGGCCGGACGTGCTGCGTGCGCTGGCCAGCGACCCGACCTACGCGGCTCACATCGCAGCGCGCGGTGGTCGCCAGATGGTGATGTTGGGTTACTCGGACAGCAACAAGGACGGGGGCATCGCCGCGTCTCGTGTCGCGCTCGATCGCGCGCAAGAGCGCTTGGTCGCCGCGGCCGTCGAACTCGGACTGCAGCTCACGTTCTTTCATGGCCGCGGCGGCTCGACCAGTCGCGGAGGTTCGAAACCTCGGGCGGGCATCCTCGCAGCACCGCTCGGCGCGTTGGGCGGCCACGTGCGCGCGACCGAACAGGGCGAGATCATCGGTGCGAAGTTCGGCCTGCGCGGGATCGCCGCGCGCACGCTCGAGGTCAGCCTCGGCGCGCTGCTCGAACGCACCGCCGGAGGTGACCCGGCCCGAACGGCCACGGAACCGCAGCGTGCGATCGCGGACACTCTGAGTGCGACCAGTCGCGCCGCCTACCGCGCCCTCGTTCACGACGAGCCGGACTTCCCCGCGCTCTTCCAGGGCATGACGCCGATCGACGTCATCGAGCGCCTCGACATCGGTTCCCGTCCGGCACGTCGACGCGAGATGCGCGGAGTCCAGGACCTGCGCGCGATCCCGTGGGTCTTCGCGTGGACCCAGAGCCGCGCCGTGCTGCCCGGCTGGTTCGGTGTGGGCACGGGCCTGACCGGAGCCATCGATGCCCACGGCCTCGATGTGGTTCGCCGTGCCGTCCACGACTGGCCCTTCCTCGACACCTTCCTGGCCGACGTCGAGATGGTGCTCGCCAAGAGCGACCTCGACATCGCAGCGCGCTATGCGGAGCTCGCCGGCGACGTCGGTGCGCGACTCTTCCCCACGATCCGCGAGGAACATGCCCGCGCCCTCGACGCGATCCTGGAACTGCGCGAAGCGAACACCCTGCTCGAGCGCGACCCGACGCTGCAACGCTCGATCCGCCTGCGCAATCCGTACGTCGATCCGATGAGCTTCCTGCAGGTCGACTTCCTGCGCCGTTGGCGCGAAGGCGGCCGCGAGGATCGCGCGCTCGAACGCGTGTTGATCCAAACGGTGCGTGGGATCGCGCGGGGTTTGCGGAACACGGGTTGAGGCGTGATCGTCCGTCACGGAACGCTCTCGAGATCAGGCCAGTGTTGCTTGTGGGCAGCCTCGACCAGATCGCGAAGCCTGACGCGACGAGTCGCCTGGAACCGACCGAAAAGCTAGCACGAAGGCGACTCGAGTCGTCGAGCGAGGGTTACTCGGGCCGTAGCTCCAGCTCGACGAATCGGACCTCTCCATTGTCGAGGACCACCGTAACCGGTGTCCCGATGTGCCCGTCCATGCGCGCCTCGAAGGTCCAGGTCCCGGGGTCGAGGTCCTCTCGACTCGCGACTTTGCAGCCGAGGTGCAGCCAGTCGACGTCGCTGGACTTGACCGTTCCGATGCGTGGGTTGTCTCCGGTGGACTCCATCCATTCCTCTTGGAACATCAACACGCGCTCGGCGCCCCCCTCGGTTCGTGCGACGAGTTGGACCCTGGGCAGGTCTGCATCTCGACGGGATCCGTAACGCCCGCTCACCTTCTTCGTGGTGTCCTCACCGGCCATGCGAACCAAAGCCACGACGCCCGCTCTGCCGCGGAACGAAAGGGTCCGGGTCGTCACTTCACCACTGCGCACGCGGAACTCCACGCGACCAGGATGGGGCATTGTCTGATAAGCCTCGGGTTCGATCCCCGTTCCGCACATCAGGATCTGGCCCTCGGCTTCGACGTCAAGGGTGTACGTTCCGGGAGGAAGTTCTGCTTCGTACGCGCCCGGAGCCATCACCTTGCAACGATCCAAGTACAGAGCGCTCGGCTGAGCGCGTAGGACGCAGTCATAGCTCTCGAGTGCGTGATACTTGCGCTTCATCCGCTCACCCTGTTCGGGAACGGCGAATTCGATGCGCGCGGTTCCGGGAGCGACCTGTTCGGGGATCACGACCTCGATCTCCTGGTCCGACGTACCTTCGGGCACGTGGACCTCGCGAACGGTCAGGGGCACCCCCTTCGCGATCACCCCGATCAGGTAGTGACTCCCGCCATGAACCTGGAACGACCAGGCCCCGGGCACGTCCGTCGGCGTCCATGGGTTGAACCACTGGAACTCCGTTGCCTGCCCGTGCCCGTCGCTCTTGCGGACCTCGACCTGCAGCTTGGTCGGAGGTTCCCAGGGATCTCTTTGTTGACCGAAGAAGCCGTGAGAAAGCACGTGCTCCATGTCGCGCGGGGTCGGGTCGAGTTCGACGGGATCTCCTTCCTCATCCACGAAACGCACTGAGACACGATGGTCCCTGTGAACAATACGCAGATCATTCGATCCGGTCGAAATCGCGTGGTTCAACAGACCTCGTCCGAAGAAGGGCTCGCCCACCGTCTCGGCTCGCAGCACGTAGTTCCCGAGCGCCAGCCCCGCGAACGTGAACGATCCATCGGGCCCCGTGTCGACGACGTCCCAACGAAGTCCGTGAGCCTGAACGTGGGAGTGCCAGTACGCCGGCACGTGGCGGGAATCGAACTCCTCCACGGCTTCGTGAAGGTAGAGCCGCATGCCCACGTGCGGAAGTCCATCCGGCCCCACAACCTTGCCGGCGATACGGCCGCCACCCTCGACCTCGAACCGCAGGTCCTGCGGCGGGTCGTCGACATCCAACCATAGACCTTCGACGACGGCCGTTCCCAGGCCTGGAGCTCGAAGCCTCAGGCGATGGAAGTCCGACTTGCGGAAGTGAAGTTCGAGCTCGGGTGATGGATCGGTGCAACCCTGGGTGCCGTAGTAGGCTGCGGAACCGTTGCGGTCGAGACGCTGGAAGCTCGCGACCTTCCTCCCCCCCGAGTCCTGGACCATGCCGCGCGCCGTCGCGCCAGCCCTTGGCGTGATGCGAATGCGGAGAGTCCCGTCCTCGAGTTCCCGCGCTGGCATGCGCTCCTGAATCCAGCCCGGGCTGCATGGGCGTGCCCACACCCGGCATGCGTCCACATCCGGCAAGCACAGTTCGGCTTCGATGTCCCCGTCGGCGTCGGTCTCCCAGCGGGTGAGCGTTTCGAGGGTTCGGTCGTCGTGTTCGATCCCGACCTCGATGGCGAATCCGGGTTGTCCCGTGACGACCCTTTCGATCATCCGGACGACCGAGACCTGAACCAAACGCTGCGTCCCCGCGGGCTCCAGGACATCCTTGACCGCACCTGGTAATCGCGTCGCATCCTCGATGGGTTCAGCCAACGCGACCGACCGGGGCTGCTCGGTCGCAGGCTCGGGTTCGAGGACAGGCGCATTCGCTGGTCCACCGCAACCCATCAGGGACAGCAAGAACAGCAAAGTGGTCGTGAGTCGTGTTTCCATGGGTCGGTCCTAGCTCGGAGTCGCCCAGCAGTTTCGTCTACTGCTCGGGATGGAGCCATCGACGCACGAGTCTCCCTGCCATTCCGCTGCGGCAGCGGAATCTCAGGCAAGCAGCGCCAGGCGGAGCATGGTCCAGAGGGCAAGGGCTCTGCGGCAATGGATACCACGGCAGCCTCTTGGTGGACCCTCGTTCGGCGTGAGCGCCCCTCGAGAACCGAAGTCGGACACGTGTTGACGAAGGGCCTGCGTGTCCCTCACGTGCCGACCTCGGGCGGCACGAATCGACTGCTGGCAGAGTCGAATGCGGTCAACGCCCAGCCTTCGACTCCGCGAGCTTGCCCATGAAGAACGCGGGGTCCTCGTTGAACTTCGCGACGCACGGCTTGCAGCAGAACTTGACCTCCTGGCCGTCATGGACCTTGACGATGGGATCCCCCATGGAGCCCAGCTTCGAGTCCATCACGATGCAGGTGTCGAGGGGATACGGCTGGACTCCGTCGGTTTCGGACGGAGAAACGCAGGCGGTGAAGGCGAGGGCCAGAGCGAGAGTCGGGATGAGTTTGAACATGAGTGAGAAAGGGGTCGATGGAAATGGCGTGGGTCCTTAGAAGCTCAGGCTGAGCCCGATCCCCACGCCGTGGTCGGAGTGATAGCCTCCGATGAGGCCGATGCGTTGCGAGAGGGTCCAGCCGAGGCCAACCTCGTACTCGCCATAGGTGTTGGTGTCGTACTCGGCCGACCCGAAGAGCGAGGCTCTCGTGGTCAACATGTACTCCTTCTCGATCGCGGCTCGCAGGTCGCCGCGGTCGTCGAAGGTCCACTCGGACTGCACCAGGTAGGGCAGGCGATAGCGCACGCCGGCGAAGGCACGATCCGCGGCGCCGTGCACGTTCGTGAAGCGGTAGCCGAGAATGGTGGCGAGGTTCTGATCGAAGTAGTGCGACCAAGCGAGGTCGATCTCGCGGTCCTCGTGCTCCCCCGCATCCAGTCCCAGGTCCCAACGCAACAGGAAGTCCTCGCGGTCGCGCATCACGACGGCGCGCCCCATCGTCATATGACTCTGGATCGACGCGTTGACGAAAACGAAGGTGGGATTCAGCAACTTCGGATCGACTTGCGGGACGTGCCTGGGGCCACGGCCGCGATAGCTGAAGACGCGCGCCATGCCCGCGTCCATGTGATAGAGCAAGTGGCAGTGGAAGAACCAGTCGCCACCCTCTTCGTTCGCGACCCACTCGATCACACGCTTGCCCATCGGCGGGACGTCGACGGTGTGTTTCAGGGGCGAGCGATCCCCCTTCCCGTTGAGCACGCGGAAGAAGTGGCCGTGCAGGTGCAGCGGGTGATGCATCATCGTGTCGTTGACGAGTTCGATGCGCAGGACCTCACCCTTCTCGACCCAGACGACCATGTCCTCGGCGAGCGTCTTGTCGTCGAAGCCCCAGCGGTAGCGGCGCATGTCGCCCGTCAAGCGCATGGTGATCTTGCGGACCTGCGCCTCTTCCTCCGGTGTGTGCACGAGCGTGGTCGGCTCGACGGCCTCCAACAACGCGTACGGAGCGAAAGGGCGATCTGCAGTGGCGGCATCCATGCCACGCTCGGGATGAACGCTCTCGATGCCCGCGGTCACCGTATCGCTCATCGAATAGAGGTCGGGCCTGCGCGGGTCGCTGGCCTCGCGCACCGGCCCGGAACCCAGGATCACGGACGCGTGCCCGCTGACGTCCTGGGCCGTGGCGCGCACCTCGATTGCGGCTCCGTCGTCCGGCATCGTGACGATGACGTCATAGGTCTCGGCCATCCCCATCAGGAGCCGTTGGACCTGGACCGGCTTCACCCGGATCCCGTCGGCCCCGACGATCGTCAACGGCCCGGCTGCGGACGTGACGTGGAAGTAGGACGAAGCGCCCGCGTTGACGATGCGCAGCAACACGCGCTCGCCAGGCTCGCCCGGAAGCGCGTCGCGGACCTCGCCGTTCGCCAAGAAGGCGTCGTAGGCCACGTCCGAAACGTCCATCGGCTGCATCCGGGTGCGCTCCCGGTCGAAGAACTGTCCGAGTTGCCCGCGACGAAAAGCTCCGTACAAGGATTGCGTCGTGCCCTTCTTCTGCGAGTACCACTCGCTGGATCGCATCAACGTGCGCATCACCTCGTCCGGATGCTGGTTGGTCCAGTCGGACAGGACGACCACGTGTTCCCGATCGACCTGAACGTCCGGCTCGCGTGGGTGGATCACGATGGCGCCGTAGACCCCGCGTTGCTCCTGCAACCCGGTGTGCGAGTGGTACCAGTACGTCCCGGATTGCCGCAGTTCGAACTCGAACTCATGGGACGCACCCGGCTGGATCGGCGGCGTCGTCAGGTACGGAACGCCGTCCATCTCGTTCGGCAGGAGGAGCCCGTGCCAGTGGATGGAGGCCTCCTCGCCTTCGAGTCCGTTGTGAACGGTGATCCGTGCGAGGTCTCCCTCCTGGAACTCCAGCGTCGGGCCTGGGATTCCTCCGTTCAGAGCGAGCGCCTTCACCGGCCGCCCCGCAGGCGACCAGGTGATCTCGGCAACGGTCAGGTCGTAGGTGACGACCCTGGACTCCGGTCCCGCACTCCCCTGGCCCACTGCAGGGGCCATGAGGACCATGGTCCAAGCCAGAACCTGGCCGGCCAAGGGCATACGGATGGGTCGCTCGGGCGACGGGAGTTGTCCTCGTTGCATGATGAAGTCAGGGATCTCGGGAAAGGTCGAACGGTGCGCCAGCTTGCAGAGCACCAACGGGTTCCGACCTCTGCCCCGGGTAGCACGTCGGCTACGGAGTGTCGGGACGGACACGAATCAACCCCACGACAGCGCGCAGGAACGACTCGGAGCATTCGTTCGCCAGACACGGGCTTGGAGACCGTGGAATCCGGTCTCGTGAATCGACGTGAGGAGGTTCACGTACGTTCCCACGGAGTGGTCCGGGGACCTCCTCCATCGCAGCGCCGAACGGCGAGCGAGATCCTCAGAGTCGGAAGACCTGAAGCATGGGCAACGTCGGCCCTTCTCTGGCTGGACGGTCGGAACCGCCCCAGCAGACCGCCGCGTGCGGCGCATGACTGCGATCGATGCCCTGACGAGCATGCCTACGCTCGAACTGAATCCAGTGCTGGATCGTTTCGGCGGCCTTGCTCGCACCACCGCCCGGGACCGGAGGAACCGACGGCATGGACCGGCACGAGCAACCAGGGCTCCCCACCGTGTCCTGGTTCGTACGGCCTTCGGCATCCGAAGTCGCGCCGCCCGAGGAACCATCGGCACAGCATCCACAAGCGGACACCGGAGCTTCGCTGGCACAGCAGCAGGAACCTGCGACAGTGCCCTCCCCGCAATCGCTCCCCCACGCCATCGACGAAGCCGGAAGCAGGACGAGCTGCACGGCCGCGATCAGAACGATGATTGTGGAACGAATTCGAGACATGGTGTTGGGCACCGGGTGACCTCTCTCTTACGCCTCTCGCTTCGTAGGGTATAGGAGCAATCCACGAAAATGGCGGGGCTGACCAGGTGATCAAAGCAAGCCCCCTGGTTGCTCGAACGACCGATCACCGTCAGGGGAACACGGCCTCGAGCACGTTCGACAGGTTGGACGAGCTGACTTGGCCAGGTTCCAGGTCGCGATACCAGAGTTGGAAGTACCACGTCTCTCCGGACTGAATGACTTGGCCGGGAGGCGCGAACGGTAGAGCGGTCGGCACGTCGAATCCGAAGCCTCCACTCGAGTTCGCGGTACTGGCGAAGTTCTCGAACTGTCCTTGGTCGTCGAACCGGCCGATCGAGTTGAACTGCGCGTTGCCGAACAGCGACGCTGCGCGTGGACTGTAGCGACCGACTGGTGACCCGAGGCAGAGCAAGCCGTTGCCGATCAGCGCTGAGGACGATGCACTGGGAGCGACGAGGAACAACCCCCATCCATGGCCGGACATGGGGCCACCCGAAGCGGCCAGGTGAACTCGAGGGGAGCCGTTCTGCCAGGTCGTCCTGCCAGTGAGATCCACGAGACCACCTTCGTGATGAGGATTCAGTGGGCTGCAAGACGTCGAGGTCATCACGACTGGGCAGGCTGTCGGTCCAACCGGGGTGAACTCGAACGTGAACTCTCCTCCTGGTGCGTCGTTCTGATCCTCCCACCCAACTTGGATCAAGTAGGTATGCCCCTCCGTCGCCACGAACGCCGGAGATGCGGGGGCGGTGCCGCAAACAGACTGGGAAGTACCAATGATGCAGAGTGCGTCGCAGTCCGCCCCATTGTGAACATTGATGCGCGTCGAGTACGTGGCACCACAGTTGTGAATCCGGAACGCACCAGAACACGGGGCTGTCCACGCATAGAAGAGATCGGAGCCGGCGCCGGATGGGGAGTCGCCAGGCCATCCCGGTGGACTACAGCCGGAGAACCCGCCGAAGAAACCCGAAGTCGTCGCGTCAATGTTGTCGAAGGCAAAAGGACCCAGCCCCTGGATAACCAACGGAGTCGAGCAATCGTCATTCGATGGAAGGACGTCCCAATCTCCGATGCTCAGGCTCGCGGTCCCTGGATCCTCATACCCAGACGTACCCACTTGAATCAGCAGAGTCTCACCGGATTGCACGTCCGGAATCTGTGCACGCGTGACGTTGCCCGCGTAGTAGTAACTCCCAAGAACCAAGTGACTCGCAAGACAATCGGACCCAGAGTAGACCTGTATACGCGCCCTTGGAAGGGTGTCACCTCTCAGCTTGAACTGCACGTCTCCGGAGACTTCCGCGGTCCAAGAGAAGAAGATGTCGTTCACGATCGTATAGCTCCAAGTTGGAAGACCAACCTGAAAGTGACTCGTCGATGCGTGACTCGTGTCTACGTCAAACGAACTGTGGCCGGACACCGCTGTCGCGTTGGCGCAGGAGTCGTTGATCGGGACGTTGGTGGACTGAGAGATCTCCACCGAGCCCTGGAATCCGCCCGTCGGGTACTCGCTACCGACCTGGATCAGGAAAGTCGCCCCCACGGAGACGTTCTGCAGGACGACGCGACTTCCCGTAGGTGTACCGGCGCAAGCCCCCACATCGCTCGTTGCGCGACAGATGGCTCCGCAGTCCGCCCCCTCATGAACGTTGATGCGCGTCCAACAACCCGTGCCGCAGGTCCGAATCTCGAAGTCACCGGACTCCGTGGCCGTCCAAGCCATGAAGACGTCGTTGTTCGGACTTCCGATCGCAGCACTGCACAACTGAGCATCGCCACCGTCGAACATCGAAGTCGTTGCGCCGCGTGAATCGAAGGGAAACACTCCAGTTCCGGCAATGGGCAAGGGGCCGGCGCAGTCGTCTCCGGTAGGAGTCGAGGGCGTAGGGTTGACCTCCAGCGTCCCCACGGAGGACCAGTTGAAGGCGTCCCAGTCGGCGATCTGAACGAGGTAGCAATCGCCCGCCGCAACTCCTCTCAAAGGGAACCTGCTGCCGCCATCACAACATCCTTGGAAGTTGTTGCCGATACACGTTGCACTGCAATCGGATCCTAGGTGCAAGCTCAGGATCTGCCGCATGTTCGGACCGCAGATGGTGAACTCGAAGTCTCCATCCGATGCTGCGGTCCAAACGAAGAACACGTCGAACAGTCCGTACTGGCTCGGCCCGAAGCTCGAATTGCCGGGGCAGAGTGTGGGGTCTCCACCGTTGAACCCGCTCCACACAGCCGTGGACCGATTGAACGGGAAGCCACCTGTCCCAGCGATCGCATCGGGCGCCATGCAATCGTCCGCACCTTGGGGGAAAGCAGACGTGACGAAGCTCAACAGAAGCACGACGATCCACCCGACCGACGAGGCTCGCGAGACGCAGATACTCCACATCCGTCCGCAGGGCAAGCTAGGTCGTCGAGGGTGCTGCATCCCACGAGTGTAGGGCAGGTCGAAGAACCTGGTTTCGGATCCCGTCCCTAGACCCGGAGCCGCCCCAAGGCAGGCCAAGCCAGCCAGTGGACGCCATGAATGGCCCGGCCCATGCAGGGCTCAAGGTTTCGGGGTCTGCACCAACAAGGCCTAGCGACCTGCGGGCGGCCGCATGCTGAGGAATGGATCGGCGAGGTCCGTTGCGAAGACCAGCCGGTAGACGTGAGGACCCAACTCAGCCGGCGTGCTGAGCGGCGCGTTGGCGAGCAGCCCGAGGGCCTGTGGGCGAAGCACGGTCCGAGCGAGATCGGAATCCGCTCGAAGCATTTGATCCTGAACTCCTTCCATGGCCTTCCCCGACTCGTTCACCGGAGTGAGTTGTGAGGCGAGTGACAACTCGACGACCCGCTTCACCAGAGCTCGTTCCAAAGCCGGCGGCTCTGCACGGACGTCCAAGGGTGACGTGATCCGACCCAACCGTGAAACGGCATCGTTCCCGTGGGCCAGCGGATGGGAACGATCCAGGTCAGCCAACTGACTCGCCAAGTACCCAGACCAACCGTTCGATTCGCCTTCCGCCATCGCGATGGCCTGGGCAAGTTGGGACTCCGGAGCTTCGTTGCCCCCGCCAGTCAGGGATCGATGATTCGCGGCAGCGCGGCGCAGCGCTGCACGATAGGAAGGCACGTCGAGCAGTCCTGGCTGTACGTCGAACGCTCGCCCGTCCCCGAGACAGAACCAGGTGGTGATGTTGCCGCCGATCGTCTGCTCCACGACCTGGCCGTTCCCCAAGTCGATCGTTGCGAACGGCACACGCCCCATGGACACCCAGCAGCACTCGAAACGGTCGGCCATTTCGTCCGCCAGGTCTTGCTGCGAGAAGAGCACGCTCCTCGCCATACGTCCATTGGTTCAGCAGTGCAGTTCGTCGAGTTGACCGAGCAGTTGAAACACCAAGATGGGCTTGCCGGATTTTGCCGCGGCCGCCTTGGCGACGTCGAGATCGACATGCCATTGCACTTGGCCCGGTTCAACCACGTCGTCCAGCAACACTTGGGATCCGTCCGATCCCTGCATCTGGGACAGGACCAAGCCGAAGGACAGGGTGGCCGTGAGACTCACGAGAAGTAAGGGGTTCATGATTCAGCTCCATGTTGGAAGTCCGGTCAGCCTAGCCTGCTTCGGACGACCTTCAGGTCACGGGTTCGTCACCAGCGAAGCGCGTGAACCGGGACGATCACGGTGAGAGGCATCGACAGCGCGGCATCGCTACCATGGGGCCATGACCATCGAAGACGCCCGCGCCGCCGCCTACGTGAACCACGACTGGCTCACCGATGAGTTCGTGCGGCTCCTGTTGCTCCAGGATCCGGCCAGCGTCCTCGACGTCGGTTGCGGCAAGGGGCAACTCGTCCGAGCTTGCGCCACGGCTGGCATTCCGGCATCCGGAGTCGATCAGGCTGGACCGCGTTTGGATGCGTTGATCGAGGAGGGCGTCGACGTCCGCGTCGGAACGGCTTACGACTTGCCGTTCGAGAAGGGCGAGGTCGATTGGATCACGCTGCGCCACGTGCCCCACCATCTCGACGATCCGCCGCGGGCCTTCGCCGAGGCCCTACGCGTCGCACGCACGGGCATCCACCTGGCCGAGCCGTGGTACGACCTGACCCTTCCCTCCCAGCGCGGATCGCTCGCCGTCGACCTGTGGGAGAAGCGCATGGACCGCATGGGTGGGATGTACCACGCCGCGACGCTCGACCTGGACGAGTTGCTCGCCGCGTTCCCCGCTGACATCCACGCAACGCATGAGGTCCACGCGCATCGCTCGCTACGCCTCTGCGATCGCTCGCTGCCCGACTACCGCGAGGTCGCCGAACTGCGCTTGTCGAAGATGCAGGACGGCGCGGCCCAGATGGACTCGCTGGACGAGCTCTTCGCGGGACTCGCCGAGACGGGGCTCAGCTGGAACGGTTCGCTGACCGTCACGCTGCGCACCCGAACCAGCTAGAGAAACGTCACCGTCAACGCATTCGTGAAGTTGCTGGAGGCCCCGTCACGGTGCCAGCCTTGGAAGATCCACGTGTCCCCGGGCAGGATCGGTTGCGACGGACTCTGAGGCAACGCTATGAAGTCGATGGGCACAGAGCCGAACGGACCCTGGAACAACTGGGAGAGGTCGTTCATGCGACCGATGTTGCCGGACAGGCACAGCACGCCGTCGGACTGCGCAGGGAACGATTGGCCGGTGGTCGCGCTGACCAGGAAGAAGCCGAACTCACCGATGGGGATGTTGCCCGCGACCAGGCTGAGGTCCGCGTCGGCGACGGTCGCACTGCCTTGCGCGCACAAGGTGGACGACACGCCGAGCGAGTTCGGGAGCGGCGCGCAGGTCGGAGTGCCCGGTCCTTGGCAGGTCGTGATGGTCAGCGGGACGCAACACGAATGAAGTTGGGTGAACCCGTCGTCCCACCACTGGATCCGGATGGAGTAGGTCCCGGGCAGGACCTGGCTTCCGGCCAGGTCGGTCTGATCCCAGCTCTGGCTCCACTCCTGGCCCGGCTGAATCGGGGTGATGACCGCCAAGCATCCGATCCCGTACACCACGGCACCTGTGCAGTTGAACCCGTTGTAGACCGCACCGAACAGACAGCTGCTCGGCAACTGGATCAACTGGCTCGAGTTGTTGCGCAGCGTCACCTCGACCGTCTGTCCCGGCGACACGACCGGAAGGTTCAGCTCGACCTCGACATCGGGATCATCACAAGTGAACTGAGCGCCGAACGCAGGGGCGGAGAACAACGCGAGACCGAGGGTCAGGAGGTGGAAGATGCGCATCGGATGGATCGGAAAGGGTCCAGGTCGGGCAGCCGTGGTCACGGCACCCTTCGAGCGTACGGCAGGCCACCCGAGAATGCAGCCGGGGACGTGTTCAGAAACACGTCCCCGGCTGGGTGAATCGCCTGCACCTGAGGGTGGGTGCGGCCCGTGGGCATGCGGTGGGAATGCCTACGCTCAACCCTTACCGAGCCACAGGCTCCCGCCGATCAAGCTGGCCATGATCACGATCGTACCGACCGTGTCCTTCGGATCGCCTCAGCAGCCGGACGTGGCCTTGAGCCAGATACCAGCACCGACGGCGGCGGGAACGAGGATCCATGCGAGTGTCTTCATGATGATCCAAGGGTACGGCGAACCGTGCGGATCGTGACGGGAGATCTTCCGGACATGTGGCGCTGGCTCAATCCAGGTTCCGCAGCAGTTCCAGTGCCGCATCGCGCCCCGCGAGGGCGTCCTCGAGCGTATCGGGCACGACGAAGTCCGGAGTCAATTCGTTCGCGGGGTCCCGCGTCGGATCGGGCCGGATCCAATCCTTGTACGCGATGTGGAGCTGGAAACCTGAGTTCGGAAGTTCGAACATCAGCAGGTCGCCAGGACGACTCGGAGCGTTCCCCGGGGCTTCGCCGACCACCTTCCCCAGGCCGTTGTCCTGGATCAGTACGGGCAACCACGCCGCGCTGCTGTATGTACGTGGTGAGGTCAGGACGAAGACCTCGCCGGCGAATCCGTTCGGGTTGGCCGGATGACGCTTGCCGGGGTGAGAACTCAGGCCGATGGCCATCTCGTAGGAGCGCTGGGCCATGGACTCGGCGCTCGTGCGTACGTTCCCACCGAAGCTGGTCCAGCCGTCGTTCCGAATCATCGCCACCAATTCCGTCACCGCCCCGGAGTGGCCTCCCGGGTTCTCGCGCACGTCGAAGGCAACGCGCGTGATGCCTTGCTTCGCGACTTCCTCGAAGAAGGCTGCGAACGCTTCCTGGTTGGCATGCTTGGGGTTCAGGTCCGGGATCGGCAGGACGGCCAGGTTCACCTCCTTGTCGTAGCTCGGCCTGGCACGGCGACCGAAGCGTCCCCCGAAAGCACCCCCACCGGGCTCCACCGAGACCTCGAGACGCTCGTCCCCGCGCTGCACTTCGAACGCGACCTTGCCCTCTTCCAGTGCACCGAGGATGCGCAAGCCTTCTTCGGACTTGAGAATGGACAGGCTGCGCATGCGGGCGGCGCCCTCGTTCTCGCTTCCGAACCACGAATGACTGCGTTCCAGGAACTGAAGTGGCGTGAGGCCTCCCACGGACAGGACTTGATCTCCGGGTTGCAGATCGCCCTTGCGCGGCGCCTTCAGGATGACGAGGTCGTCCCCCAACCAGAGGAAGTCGTGCATCAGCCCCGCCTTCATCGCCGGCATGCGCAGGCCGGTGTGCCCGTCGCCCATCGCTGCGACAACGCGTGCCAGGTGCGACCAAACCATGAGTGGGTCCAGCGGCCTCGCAAGCGCCAAGCGAGCTTCATCGGCACGCTTCTGGACGTCTTTCGGGAGTCCATCGACGGTCCTCGGGTGCACCGCGCTCAGACGAGCCAAGAGGTCGTCGAGGTCCTCCAACTGCTTGTCGGAGACGGTCTGCGTCTCGGGGAACGCGCCTTGCCCTAGCGCCTTCGCGCCATCCACCACCAACCATTCGGTCGGGCCGTGGAAGACCGAGTTGATGCCCACCAGGTTCTGCGCGTCCTGGGACGCATAGACGACGGCGCGCAAGTCGGGATCCTCCGGGTGCTTCATCGCGAGGATGACGCTCAGGCTCTCTCCCTCGAAACGCTCGCCCGCGATCGTGACGGCACCCTTCTCGAACTGGAAGGGCAAGCGGTCGGCATGCTGCTTCAACCAGGGGTGCTCCGCGACCGTTCCGTAGACGAGCAGGTTCTGCTTCTTGGCTTCGTCCGCCAACGTGGATTCGCCGACCAAGAAGGGCGCCTTCGGCTTGAAGTGGTCCCGCATCTTCAACACGTAGGTCTGCAGGTCCCCCTGATCCTCGACCAGATACGTCGTACCGGGCAGGATCGCGGCTGCGTTGATCACACCAGCGGGAACGAGCGGCGCGGGCTCTTGGCAGAGTCCGGCGACGAGAGCGGCGGCGAGCAGGAGGTTCATGGCCCCATGCTACGCCCCACTCGGCCCAACGTCAGTTTCCGCGGCTCATCAAGATCGCGACCCACGTGTTCAGCATGCTGCCGAGGAGTGCCGCGAACGCGAGCCCCAGCGCCGGGTCGTGATCGGAGGACGTGACGAGCAACAGTCCGCTGCCCAGATAGGTGAGACACAGGATTGCTGCGATGGCGGCGGCCACCTGGGTCCGCGCGCCCTTGCGCATGTCGAACCCGGACGAGATCGGAAGGCCGAGAGCGAGTCCGGCGACCACGAACACGAAGGACTCCGCGCCCACGCCTTGGGAATAGGCCAGCCATCCGATCAAGGCCGCCATCACGTAGGTCGCGAAGAACAGTCCACCCGCCCACTTGTCGCGCACCTTCATGACGCGGCGCCCGATGGGGTCCAGGAACAACAGCATGTTCGCGAACGGCGTACCGACCCAGGTCAGATAGACGAACAGCAGGTAGACCGCGCCGACGACCTTGCCCACACCCGAGAAGTCGGTGCCCTCGGTCGACTTGCGCAGGATGCGACTGCCAAACATCAGGCCGAGGATCACGACCCACTGCGTGCCGGGCTTGAGCCGCCCCATCCACAGGTAGAACGTCAGGATCCAGCGGTAGACCACGTTGCGCGCGCGCAGCGCCTCCATCAGCCCCGCCTGCGCCGTCGCGTCGTCGGGGTCCAGGCGCAACGCTTCACCGAAGCTCGTCAGCGCTTCGGGGATCTCGCGGGCGTGCAGATGGGCCCATCCCTGATTCGCGTGCAGCGTCGCGTCCTCGGGCTCCAGCGCGAGCGCTTCCTTGATCCCGACGATCGCTTCCTTTCGATCCCCGAGCTGACGCAACGCGATCGAGCGGATGTTCAAGCACGTCGTGTCCTCGGGATCGATCGAAAGGCCGATGTCCGCCTCCTCGCGCGCGTGCTTCCATTCGCTGCGCGACAGATGGATGCCAGCCAGGACCGCGTAGCCGTTCGGCTCGTCAGGGTCCATCGAGATGGCGACGCGCGCGGCCTTCAGCGCCTCGCCGCTCTTGTCCGCGCCACGCAGGACCGAGGCCAGCACGCGCATGACGAACGCGTCTTCGGGATTCAGCTCGACGGCCGCGCGCGCGTGTTCGATCGCTTCCTTGTCACGATCCAAGTGCGCCAGGGCCAACGCCATGCGCGAACGCGTCAGGGCGTTGTCGGGGTCCTCCCCCAGGCTGCGCTGCAGTTGACCGAGGGCCTCCTCGTAGCGCCCTTGACTCTCCAGCAACGCGGCGCGCTGGAGGAACGGGTCTCGTTCGAGGCTCAATTCAGATCCCCATGTACTTGGCGACGTCGTCGTACAACCCGCCCTCGTTGGCGAACAGCACGTGATTGCGCGCGGTGGCGAACCACTCCTTGGTCGACGGCTTCATCTGCTTGATGGCGCCCATCATGTCCGACGTGGTGATCGGCGTCGGCGCCCCCTTCTTCAGCGCCTCGCGCAGCTTCCCCTCGATACACTGGTCGACGGCACCCTTCAGGTCGGCGCCGCTGAACCCGTCGCACTTCTTCGCAAGCTTCGCAAGGTCGACGTTGTCGGTCGGCTTGTCCTGCAGCATCACTTCCAGGATCGCCGCGCGCGCAGGTTCGTCCGGCGGCGGCACGAACACGACACGATCGAAGCGTCCAGGGCGGCGGAACGCGGCGTCCATGTGCCACGGCGAGTTCGTCGCGGCCAGCACGAGCAGACCGTCGTTGGCCTCGTCGATCCCGTCCATCTCGGACAGGAACTGGTTGATCACCTGACGCCCCGCGCTCTTCGCCAGGTCGGAGCGCTTGGCAGCCAGCGCGTCGACCTCGTCGAAGAACAGCACGCAGGGATGATTCTTGCGCGCGCGGGCGAAGAGCGCGTGCAGCTTCTGCTCGCTCTGCCCGATGTACATGTCGAGCACGTCGTGGATGCCGACCGAGAAGAACTTCGCCTTGGCCTCGCCGGCGGTCGCGCGCGCCAGGTGCGTCTTGCCGCAGCCGGGCGGACCGTAGAGCAGGATGCCTCCACCGACTTTCTTGCCGTAGGCCGCGAACAGCTCGGGGTGAGCGAGCGGTTGGATGACCTTGATCGAGATCTCCTCCTTCACCGACTCCATACCACCGACGTCCGAGAAGTTGATCTTGGGTCGCTCGAGGTCCGAGTCGTCGAAGGGGTCGCCCTCGCCCTGGTCGTGACGCGCCAAGGCACGCAGGTCCTCGTCGACGTCGACATCGTCGTCCGCATCGGCGTTCCACGCGGGCGGCTCCGCATCGGCCGCGGCCTTGGGCTGCAGACCGAGGCGCTGGGCCTCCGGCGTGTCCGCCAAACTCGGATCCAGGTCGATCGCCTTCTGGAACGCCTCGCGCGCCGTGTTCAAGCTGCGCGCGGCGAGTTCGATCTGTCCGCGCAACATCCAAGCCTCCGCCACCGGCGGCGTGCGCTCGACCATGAGGTCTATCAGCACCTGGGCGTGACTGACCTTGTTCTGCTTCACGTAGCAGCGCGCGAGCACGATGCGCAGCGCGTCGGACTGGCCGTCGATGGCCAGGCCCTTGCGCAGCCAGGTTTCCGCCTCGGCGTACCGCTCGAGGTCCATCAAGGTCACCGCCAGCTGCCGGATCAGCGGCAGGTTATCGGGCGAATGCTCGAGGGCTGCGAGCAGCCCGTTCACGAGGTCGTCGTTGGATCGGCTCATGTCGTCTGGGCCCGGCGGACCGGGCCCAGAGACTAGCCTTGATGGGAGGTCCTGGGAGGTCCCTTCCGCGCATCCCTTACAGGAAGAAGCGGTACTTCGTCCAGTTGACGGCATCCATGAAGGTCGTCGCCAGGATCAGCAGGATGCTGATGATGGCAGCCGCCGCGAAGATCGACGCGCCCGCGAGCATGGTGTCGTTCGAGGCGTCCTCCTTGGCGACGGCCAGGGACTCCTCGTCGGTCGCGCGGATCTCGTAGACCTTCGAGACGGCGATGCGGATCAAACCACCGATCAGGATCGCTGCGGACGCCTCGGGCCCGACGAGCAGACCGATGCCCACACCGAACAGGCTGGGCATGTAGCCCGCCGTCTTCGGCAGGACCGTCAGCCAGGCGTAACCGACACCGACGACACTGACGATCGCGATCATCCAGATCAGTTCAGGCGAGAAGTCGAACCCGCCGCGCATCGCGTCGGCCATGCCAGCCCAGACCCTTGCACCGGGTGCCTTGAGGACACTGTCACCGCCCACGCCACCCAGTTTGGTGAGCAGCAGATTCAGCATCGGGATCGCGGCGAACGCGCCCACGACAACACCCACGAACTGAACGGTCGTCTGATGGCCAGGATCCTGGTCCAGCAGGTGGCCGGTGCGGTAGTCCTGCATCATGTCGACCGCGACCGAGGCCATCGTGCCGCCGACGACCGCCATGCCCAGCATGGTGATCGCCGTGGGCGCCTCGATCTCGATCTTGATCATCCAGAAGAATGCGGACAGCAGGACGATCGCGACCAGGCGCACCGGGTTGATGTCCGTGTCCCCCGTCACGCGCCCGTTGACGATGCAGAGCGGCCAGGCGATCCCCATCGTCACGATCGAGACCCACCACGGAAGACCGAAGACCTTCCACGCGGTGAACGAGATGATCGGCGCGCAGATCACGCCGATGATCATGTAGAGGGGCTTGCGACTGGCCGGCGCGACATAGGTCGTATGGCCCGGCTTGAACTGGGAGGGGTTGCTGAACGTCGACTTGTAGAGATATGCGAAGACGATCGTCGCAAACGTCGGAATGGTCAGTACCGCGATGGCGGACCACTTCACCCAGTCACCGACCTGGGACGACATGTCACGACTCGCCAGCTCCGGCTCGATCAAGAGCGGCACGGCGAGCGACCCCATGAGCATGCCCAACCCGACGCGCGGGCCGACGACGAGTCCGATGCCGTAGTACAGAGGCTCGACGCCAACGCCCATGGACGGCAAGCGCGAGAAGCCCAGCTTGACTTCGATGCCCTGCAGCAGCTTGCCCGCGCCCTCCTTGAACGACACGAGTGTCGGGAAGGTCAGGGCCCCCGCGATCGTGCCCCACAGCTTGAGCATGTACACGGGACGGTTCCGTTCGCCCGGAGCGCGTTCGCGCGTCACCGCGTGCTGGATCACCGCGCACGCCGTGCCCGACGGGAAGAAGTACTTCACCATCTGCTTGCGGACGGACGTGCCGACGATCGCGCCGAACATGCCCATCGACGCGAACATCGGGACCAGGTAGTACCACTCGGGATCGAACTCCGGCTCGGCCACATAGACCGCCGCGTAACTCGCGACCGCGAACCCGACGCCGCCGCCCGCGCTAACCATCGTCTGCCCGAGGTTCAGCGTGTAGATCGACGGCTTGTTCTTGCCGATGATGCCCAAGAGCAACACGGACGCGAGCACGGCGACGATCGAACCCGTGTCGCCCCAACCGATCAGCAGCGTCGTGTAGATGTTCGCCGCCGCGATCATCCCGGCGAGGATGGCGAAGACGACCCACTCGCCGATCCCCAGTTTGGGGATGAGGGAGGACTGGGCTTCGGGGCCGGGGCCGCTCGGGTCGGACGGAGATTGGGAGTCGGTCATGGCAGGAATGGAGTTCGGGGGGAGGACGGGTTCTACCAGCCCTCCAGGGAGCCAACCAGGGTCGAAGATGGCACCGGGGACCCTGTCGGATCCGCAAACACAGGGTCGGTCGGGGCCGAAAGCTGCTCGAAACGGTCTCCCGAGCGCCGTAGCATCGTTCCCACATGGCCGACCACCTTCCGTCCCCGAAGACCCCAGGAGATGGAGGCCACATGGTGCAGCGTACCGCGGGCCACTACATCGTCCTGGCCGGGATGGCCACGGCGTGGGCCCTGTTGATCTGGTCGTACCTGGTGCCGACGGTCACGTTCCAGCGCTTCCTCAAGTCGCCCGAGACGTTCTCGATCTGGCGCGGCGTCGAGAGTTTCTGGAACGCGGGCAACCCGATCCTGGCGACGATCGTGTTCGTGTTCTCGATGGTCTTCCCGGTGGCCAAATTGCTGGCGTTGTGTGCGCTGTGGTTCAAATTCCAACGCAGCAAGAAGCGGGAAGCCGCGTTCGTCTGGCTCGAATTCCTGGGCAAATGGTCGATGCTCGACGTGTTGATCATCGCGTTGTTCGTCGGTGCGATTCGCATGGGACCCGTGATCGGCGGCCAAACCATTTCGCTCGTAGAAGGCCGTTCCGAGGTCGGAATCGAGCTGTACGGCGCTGCGATCGTCCTGTCGATGCTGTGCACGATGGGGCTCGCGCGACTCGAGCCGAACCGTCACGAACCCGGTCCCACCAGCCAACGTCCACTCGATCGCATCGTCGCACTCGCCTTCGCCGTCATGCTGATCCTGACGTTGACGACGCCCGTGTTCTGGGTCAGCGGCAAGGTCCCCTACATCGGCACGATCGAGAGCGAATTCCGCCTCCTCACGACGACGGTCAAGATGGCGTCGTGGAACCAATGGTCGATGGCGAGCGCGCTGTGGATCTGGGTCATCGGCTCACCCATCCTCCGCGCGATCCTCGGCCTGTGGGTGCGCTTCCGACCCGCCGGTCCCAAGGTCATGCGCCTGACGATGGGCCTCGACGAATGGGCGATGCTGGACGTCTTCGCGCTGGGCACCGCGATGGTCCAGGTGAAGCTCGGGGACCTGGCCGAGTGCCATCTCTTGAGCGGCTTCTGGATGTGTCTGGTGGCCGGGATCCTGGGCATTCTCGACTCGATCTTGCTGCGGACGCGACGTTCCTCGGCCTGAGGTCCATCGCGGCCGGAAACGCCCCAGAGTGGCTGGAAACGCGGCCCGGCCGGGAGATTCGGCGCTTCGGGTTGCCCCAAGGGCTTCCAGGACCGTGGGCCAGGTCCAAAAAAGGCCGTCTGGAGGTCAACAGAGGCCCTCTCGCGCGCCGATCCTGACTCCGGTACCCCGCTCCTCCAGCCTGCGCCTCGCGCCCCCCCGATCCCCCCATCCCGCCCGGAACCGCGCGGGCCGCAGTGGGTGACGTTCGGTCCTCGTGAGACGCCGTCTTGGCCCCAACGCGGTCCCTGTGATGAAGGCCCTCGTCCTCAGCTCCACCTACCCCGATCCGACGCGTCCGACGCACGGTGTGTTCGTCCATCGCAGGGTCTCCGCGCTTGCGGATCGGCCGGAGGTCCTGTCCGTCTACGTGATCGCGCCGACGCCTTGGTTCCGCAAGGAACGCAAGGACGTCCCGATGAACGAGGAGCGTGACGGGCTGATCGTCGAGCACCCGACGTTCTGGTACGTGCCGCGATTCCTGAAGCGCTTCGACGGGTGGTTCCTCTACCGCTCGGCGCGGGCCACCGCGCGCCGCCTGGCGAACGCGGAGCCGGACCTGATCGACGCACACTTCGCGTGGCCCGACGCTTACGCCGCCGTCCTGCTGGGTCGCGACCTCGGCCTGCCCGTCGTCGTCACGCTGCGCGGGACGCTGGTTTGGCTGTTCGACGACGCGCCGCGTCGCCGCAAGATGGCCTGGGCCCTGCAGCGCGCCGACCGCATCGTCGCCGTGTCCACCGAACTGGCGGACCACGCCGTGAAGCTCGGCGTCGACCGCGCGAAGATCCAGGTCGTGCCGAACGGCGTCGACTGCGAGCAGTACACCGTCGGTGACCGCAAAGCGGCACGTGCGGAACTCGGGCTCGAGCCGGACGCGACCTGGCTCGTGACCGTGGGCAACCTCTCGCCGCGCAAAGGCTTCCAGCGCGTGATCGTCGCCCTGCCCAAGCTGGCCGACACCAACCCGGGGCTGCGGCTCGCGGTCGTCGGCGGGGGCGGCGCGGAGGGCGACAACGGCGCCGAGCTGCGGACGCTCGTCGCCAAGCTCGGCCTCGAGTCGCGCGTGCACTTCGCTGGGGCCCAGCCACCCGAGCGCGTCGCAAGCTACCTGTCCGCGGCCGACCTGTTCGTGCTGGCCTCCAGCTACGAAGGCTCCCCGAACGTCGTTCTCGAGGCCCAGGCCTGCGGCCGCCCCGCCGTCGTTGGCGAGGTCGGCGAGGTGCGCGCGATGCTGCCCCCCACCTGCGGCACGATCTTCTCGCCCGCCGACGACGTCGACGCCCTGACCCATGCCTTGCGGACGGCCCTCGCCGCCGACTGGGACGAAGCCGCGATCCGCGCTCACGCCGAAACACAGACTTGGGACGGGGTTGCCGACCGCGTCCTTCACTCCTGGCGAGCCGCCGTGGAGAATCACCCCCGAACCCGCGAGGATGCGGGGAACCCGGTGCCGCCGCTCACGGTGGGACAAGACGGAAACGACCGATGAAAGCTCGACTCAACGAACTCCTGCGCTGCCCCTCGTGTGCGGCGACCCTCGACTGCCACGCCTTCCAGACCGAATCCGATCCGTTGGGCGCCCAAGCCGGTGCCGCGTACGCCGAGGACGTGATCGAAGGGCTGCTGGACTGCTCGGGCTGTGCGCTCGTGTACCCGATCATCGAGGGCGTCCCGCGCGTCATCCGTAACGCGTTCGACGAGTACACCGAATGGTTCCATCACCACAAGGACAAGATCGGTGCGATCGAAGGCCTCGAGTCCGTCGCGCAACAGCTGGGCAAGGTCGACAGTTCGCGCTTCGACAAACGCTCGAACGAGAGCTTCAGCCTGCAGTGGCAGAACTACCAGTACGGCGACAAGACGTGGTTCAAGGACGACCTGGCGCTGCGCAAGGACGAGTTCCTGGACGCGGTCAAGCTGGAGGCGTCGGAACTCGACGGGCGCATGGTGCTCGATGCGGGTTGCGGCAACGGCCGGTTGACCGCTTCGGTCGCCAAGCACGGCGCCGAGGTCGTCGGCATGGACCTGTCGCGCTCGGTCGTGCGCGCCAACCAGATGCGCGCCGAGCACGCGGGCGATCGCGCACCGTTCGTGCACTTCGTGCAAGGCAACGTCATGGAGCCGCCGTTCGCGCCCGAGACGTTCGATCACATCCACACCTCGGGCGTGCTGCACCACACCCCCAGCACCGAGCGCGCGTTCGACGGTTTCCTGAAGACGGGCAAGCCGGGCGGTCGCGTGTACGTCCAGCTGTATCGCAAGCGCGAGTTCTGGGTGGGCGTCCCGAACCGCATCATCCGCTTCTTCACCAGTCGCCTGCCGGTCAAGCTGCTCTACAGCCTGTGCATGCTCATGGCGCCGGTGCACCGCTTCCTGGTGCTGTGCGTCGCCAAGCTGCGCGGCGAAGCGAGCCCGATCCAGAACACGACGCGCCGCGAACAAGCGGTCAGCCTGTTCGACAACTACAGCCCGCGCTACCAGTACCGCTACACGCCGCTCGAGGTGCAGAAGATGTTTGAGGTCCGCGGCCTGACCGGTGTGCGAGACGTGACGTTCGAGAACGAAGAGCGGCACATGGTCGCGTTCGTCGGCGACAAGTAGCGCGACGGACTATCTGACATGTGTGGCATCGCCGGAATCGTCCTCGGAGACACGCGCGCCTCCGTCGATCCGGCCATGCTGCAGGTGATGACGGACAGCATCGAGCATCGCGGCCCCGACGGCCGCGGGCAGAAGGAGTTGGGGTTCGTCGGGTTCGGACATCGCCGTTTGTCGATCCTGGATCTGTCCGAAGCGGGCGCGCAACCGTTCGCCGATCCGGCGCAAGAGATCTGGACGACCTACAACGGCGAGATCTACAACTGGCGCGCGCTGCGTGCCGAGCTCGAAGCGGCCGGCCACGCCTTCCGCTCGGAGTGCGACACCGAGGTGCTCGTCCACGGCTGGCGCGAATGGGGCACGGACCTGATCGGCAAGCTGCAGGGCATGTTCGCGTTGGCGATCCACGACCTGCGCGACGGGCGCGTCGTCATCGCGCGAGATCGTTTGGGCATCAAGCCGCTGTACCTGGCCCAGGTCGACGGCGACTGGCTGTTCGCGTCCGAGATCCGCGCGATCCTGGCGTCGAACCGCGTGAAGGCTGCCCCCGAGCCCGACCTGGTCGACGCGTATCTGACGCTCGGCTACGTACCGGGCGAGCGCACGTTCTTCGGCGGCATTCGCAAGCTGCGCCCTGGTCACTTCCTGGTGATCGACGGCAAGCAGCATGACGAGCACCGTTACTGGGATCCCGCGAAGGTCGAGCCCATCGAGTGCAGTTACGAAGAGTCCAAGGCGCGCTTGAAGGAGCTGTTCGCCAAGACGCTCGAGTCCCACTTGATGAGCGACGTGCCGCTCGGTTGTTTCCTGTCGGGCGGCGTGGATTCCAGCGGCACGGTCGCGTTCCTGGTGCGCGAGCTCGGCCGCAAGATCTCGACGTTCACAGTCGGGTACCCCGAGGACAAGAGCGAATTGGGTCACGCCGAGCGCGTCGCCAAGCTTTATGGCACCGATCATCAC
>TARA_R110002073_G_scaffold336474_1_pt1 | contig 32024 bp, 23 predicted proteins | sample TARA_R110002073 | Tara Oceans TARA_R110002073 (sample SAMEA4397174) | marine metagenome | biome: Polar Biome; feature: [DCM] deep chlorophyll maximum layer (ENVO:01000326); material: water (ENVO:00002006), including particulate matter (ENVO:01000060) such as... | depth 40 m | reverse complement strand
TGCAATTGCCAATTTGCAATGTCCATTTTGCAATTTGCAATCGCCCCGCCTCGCATCACGACCACGCCACACCGGAAGGGGCCGTCGTGGTCATTCCCGCGTTATCCAGCAGTGTAAAGCCAGCGGTTGATGTGAGCTTGGTTGCGACGAGGCTTGGCCGTTGAAGCCTGCCCCACGGAACAGTTGAGGACAACAGTTCTACTCTCGCCCCCCAAAGGGTTTGCTCACTTCAGCAGGAACCCGTTGAGGTTCCAACCGGTTTCGGTGGTTTCGACAAATCCGAACGCGTTGCGGAAGTACTTCTCGACCTCGCTGAACGCTGGCCATTTGCTGACGTTCAAACGCTCGATGGGTTCGTCCGTTTTGGGCTCGTCGCCTTCGAACATTCGCCGGACTAAAGAAGCAAGAACGGAATCACTGTTCTTCAACTCACCTTGGCGTTGAAGTTCGTACTTCGCTCGCAACGACTGACGCAGACGCACCACGCGTTGAAAAGCCACTTCATCGGCTCCCATCTCTCTGGTCATTTTCAAAAGGTCTTTGACTTCATCCAGGTCTACGAGCTTGTCGCCCTCGCCGGTTTGCATCCGCTTCGCCACATCGACCAACCAGTCCACGTGGCTGCTAAACACCAGGTGTGGCTTCTTGGAGCCCTTGCCCGCAGGCACCATCGCAATGGCCCATGTGTTCAACAGCGGAGTCTGTTGTTCATCGATCTCTTCCTCGAAGCCGAGATCATCGAAGAACTCATCATCCAGTTCATCGTCGCCGCTGCCGTGTTTGACTTGCCAAATTTCAATCCCTGGAACCGAGTCGACTTTGAAAACATCCGGTTCGACTTCCATCGCTTTGCGAACCGCCGTTCCAATTGCATCCGCATTGCGAACTTCGATCGCGACCAAGACGCGTTCCGAATCCACCGTCGCGGGCAACGTGTTGTCAGTCAGCAACAACAGGTGTTCGGAAAGGTTTGGCAGGACATTGTTCTCGATATCAATTTGCGGCCCTTCCTCGTCGTCGCGGATGCCTTCAATGCTGGGCCGAAAAATTTCATTGTCGAAGGCTTCGTCGACCAATGTCTCCACCGCCCAAAACGCTTCTTCGATCTTCCAGTTCACTCGCGTGAGGCTGGCCGTGTTGGCAGGAACCCATGCCGGAATCTCATCCAGCGGTGTGTTGGGGAATTGCAGCATCCGAGCCGCCAAACGATAGCGACTGGGTTTGTCGGTCACGGGAGGAGCATGCACGTAACCACGATGCAGCAAGTCGAACTTGCCCTGACCCACGACCGCGATACCACCGGCCGCTTGCAAGGCATCGAACCCTTGGTTTTCCAACAGATTCAAAATGCGAACCTTGTTGCCACGATCCACTTTGGCAACGTCGCGAATGATCCGGCCCATCGTCAAAGGTTTAACGAACCATTCAACCTGCGAACCTTCCGTTTCGATTTCACTACGCGACAGAGCCTGCTTCCAAACGGTTCGCAGCAAAGGTGCCTTGTCCAAGGAATCTTCCCGGCCATCGTTTGCAATCGCGTCCAGGATCTCCAGCACCACCGAGTCGCGATCCGATGCGATCACGCGATCTTTGGTGAGCGAGACAACAACTTGTTCGATCTTCAGTTGCCCGGGTCGCGTCTTTGGTCGGTACACGCGAACGGTCTCGCCCGCGTGAGTGACATCGGTGCGGGTCGCGCCGTCGGCTTTCAGATCTTGATCAACTCGCTTCAAGACAGCTTCCGCTTCCGCGTGCTTGCCGCGAATGTCGGCCACAACACAAACCGAAGAAGGTCGACGGTTGTCGTTTTCAAAGGGCAACCAAACCGCAATCACTTCTCCAGTCGCGATCTCGTACAGTTCCTTTGGACGCAAGCCGACCTTGTCGCCGAGCTTTTCCCACACGGCACCTTGGCTGCCAAAATTGGCATCGATCAATGGCTTCATCGAAGGATCATCCGTGATGCCAGACAGTGTTGTCTTCTTCCACGAATCACACAGCACAGTCAGGTTGGGAATACGCACCACGCCGGCCGCTGTGTCGGGCAACAACTTCAGCGCCGTCATCAAAACGGGTTTGGCACCGCCCTGCTCTGCTCCAGCTTTCTTTGCGGGCCCAGCTTCCTTCGCGGGTGCCGCATCTTGAGCGACCAAATGTGATCCAATCAAACACACGGCCAGAACGGCTGTCATCACATGGAACACCGCGACGCGGCGAGCCTGTGTTCGACCGTCGAAGTTGGAAAAATATATTCGCGTGGGATTGATCACTCGTTTGTCCGCCACTTGCACCCGTTGAAAATTCATTCAAGATCCGTCTGAAATCATCGGAATCCATCCGAGCCCGCGTCTCTGCGCGACTGGCTCAGCCGGCCGATATCGTAAACCCTTCCATTTCGGGCCGAAATGCCGATGTCACCATCCATCGCCTGATTTGTGCCCTTGCAAGAGACCAAAATGACCGAAACGCAGGAAACTCCGTACCAAAACCCCCTGATTGAGCGTTACGCGTCACGAGAAATGGCGTTTCACTGGGGCCCCCAGCGGCGATTTGCATCCTGGCGAAAGGTCTGGATCGCGCTCGCGGAGGCCGAACAAGAACTCGGAATCGCGATCACCGATGCCCAAATCGAACAACTGAAGTCGTTCGAAAACAATTTAAATCTGGATGCGGCGGCCAAATACGAGCGTGAATTGCGCCACGATGTGATGGCTCATGTGCACGCATATGGGGACCAATGCCCGGACGCCCGCGGGATCATCCACCTCGGCGCGACCAGTTGCTTTGTGACCGACAACGCGGACCTGCTGCTGATTCGCGAAGCTCTTGAGCTCACCGCTAAACGCTTGGCGGCCACGATCGACCAAATGGCAAAATTCGCTGCCGAGCACCGCGACCTGCCCTGCCTCGCCTTCACCCACTTTCAACCGGCTCAGCCCACCACGGTCGGAAAGCGAGCCTGCTTGTGGATCTACGACCTGGTTCTTGATCTCGAAGCGATCGAACATCGTCTCGAAACGCTGCGAGCCCGCTCGGCCAAGGGCACCACGGGAACCCAAGCCAGCTTCCTCGAGTTGTTCTCGGGCGACCAAGACAAAGTGCGAACCCTCGAGAAACGAATCGCGGAAAAGCTCTCCTTTGATTCCGTCTACGCGGTCACCGGACAAACTTACCCACGCAAGGTCGACGCTCAATTGCTCGACGCCCTGTCCGGAATCGGGCAAAGCCTGCACAAGATCGCCACCGACATCCGCTTGCTCGCCGGCCGCAAAGAAGTCGAAGAGCCGTTTGAAAAGAAACAAATTGGCAGCTCGGCGATGGCCTACAAACGCAACCCGATGCGGAGCGAGCGAATCTGTGCACTCGGTCGGTTTGTCATGAGCCTGCAAAGCAGCCCCGCGATGACCGCGGCGACTCAGTGGATGGAACGTACACTCGACGACAGTGCCAACCGCCGCTTGGTCATCCCGCAAGCGTTCTTGGCGATCGACGCAGCACTGGTGTTGATGCAAAACGTTGCCGACGGAATGGTCGTCTACCCAGCCACGATCGCGAAAAACTTGGGCGCCGAACTGCCGTTCATGGCGACCGAGAACATCTTGATGCAAGCGGTCGCTGCGGGCGGTGACCGTCAAGATTTGCACGAGCAAATTCGCGTGCACAGCCAAGCCGCGGCACTGGAAGTCAAACAGAACGCTGGCGACAACGATCTGCTGGAACGTCTCAAAGGCGACGAGAACTTCGCCGGCATCGACTTGGAAGCTGCGATTGATCCGCACGCCTACGTGGGGCGAGCTCCCCAACAAGTCGACGAGTTCATGGAAGCGATCATCGCTCCCATCCGCCAGCGATACTCTGGCGGTGACAGTTTGAGCGTCGAAGTCACCGTCTGATTTCAACGGGCAACTGCCTGTCAACGCAAAGATCTCGCCGGTCCGCATGGCACCGGCGAGATCAAGTTTCTCTCTTGGATCGTCCGTTCTTAGAACAAGAAGATCGTGTCGATGCCGAACGTGGTTTGTTCGTCTTCGTCGTTTTCCAAGATACCGGTCACGTCGGCTCCGTCTGCCCAATCCCAACGAATTTCGGGACGGATCAAGACGTTGGCGTGCGGCTTGACGTTGGCGCCCAAGGTCAACGCGTAGACGTCAACGTTGCCGTTGAAGACACCCGCATCGGCGTCATACCACTCGAAGCGGCTGCCCAAGGCCAAACAATCGCTGACCGTGTAGATCAGGTAGTTGTTCAGACCGTAGGTTTCTTTGAAGTTGGCACCGTTGCCGTCTTCCGCGTCGATGTAGTCCGATTGCAAGATGTATTGCAGTTGCTCGGTCAACGTGATGTCGGTGACGATCGAGTGCATGTAGCCTTGCGAAGTGGTTCCGCCGGGCTGATCTGCGAAGCGACCAGCAACGGTTGCGTAAGTGACCGTGACATCGTCGCTCATTGCAAGCGATGCACCACCCAAGAACGAGTCGCCGTTGTCTTCGAATCCGCTGTCCCAGCCCAACGTGTAACCACCGTACAAGGTCAGATCATCGCCGGCGTTGTAAGTCGCCAATGCACCGGTGTGGGTAAAGGGCTCGCTGTTGTACATCGTGTAAGCGTGGCTGTAGAAGAAGTTGTCTGGAGCGGCAACGACTTCGTAACCAATGATCGTGAAGAAGCGGCCAAACTTCACCGACAGGTCTCCGTAGCCCACTTCGCCGTAGACCTGTGGCAACGCACTGCCATACTCGCCGCGATCCCAACCGGTGTCCCAGTGACCATTGTCGATGCCGAACGCTTGCGTGTCTTGGGCATCGATGCCGTAGACGTAGTCAATGCGTCCGCCGAAATCGAACCCGTCCGAGGTGTCGATCGCTTTTTCGGCGTAGAACCAAGCTTGATGCAAGTTGGCTTCGTCGGGGCGGTTGTTGAACAAAGGCAACGCTTTGCTGTGGTAGCCCATTTGAACCCAGCCGCCGACGGTGTAGCCACAGGCTTCGCCGAACAGGGTGAACGGATCGCCGAGATCGCAATCGAACATGCCGCAGCCACCATCGTCGAACAGGCCGCCTCCCATGTCCCCACAACCACCATCGCAGGTCAGTTCGCCGCAACCACATTCCATTTCGGGAAACGTGTCACACGATTCATCACAACTGGCGTTGAAGTGCCCCACGGGGAGGACTTCGGCTTGCGTCGTGGGCATTCCGCCCTGGTAACTTGCGTCAGCCACGAATCGGTCGGCGGCAGAAGCGCCATTGAGGCTTCCCAATCCAACCAAGCCACCGAGGGCCAACCACAAAGCAGCTCGTTTCGATTTCATCTTGCTCGTCCCTGATCGATTTCAAATGGATTCGCCGCGCCCACAGTGACTGCCACCTTCCATGGCAGCAAACCAGTCAACCGTGTCGACCGCCAAGTAGAGGCGAGTCCTTGCTGGGAAGTATCGTCCTCGCGGCGCGATGCAATTGAGACCATTGCCATAGAAACCCCAGCCCGAATCACCGGAAAATCCGGCACAGCGTTAAACTTTGCGGGTTAGGTGGTTGGTCCGGCGAGTCGAAAGCCTTCGGTCGTGCTTGCTGAAATCTTGAACGCAAACGAAAAAAAGCCGGCTCATCGCATTTCTGCGGTGAACCGGCCTCTTGGGTCTCACGAAATCGTCCTTCGGGGCAGCTTAGAACGTGAAGATCGTATCGAAACCGAAGGTGGTTTGATCGTCGTCGTTGTTTTCCAAGATCCCGGTGTAGTCGCCATCGACCCAGTCCCAACGAACTTCGGGACGAATCAAGACGTTGGCGTGAGGACGGTAGTTGATACCGGTCGTCAAAGCGTAGACGTCGCTGTCGACATTGTTTCCGTCGTTGAAGACGCCTTCGCTTTGGTACCACTCGAAGCGGCTGCCCAAGGACAAGCAGTCATTGATGTTGTAGATCAAGTACTGGTTGATGCCGAACGTGTCGCGAACGGTTGCACCAGCAGCATCTTCGCTATCCAGTACGTCCGACTGAATGATGTACTGCAAGTTGTCGCTCACAGCGTAATCAGCAACGATCGAGTGCATGTATCCTCGTTCGGCTCCGCCAGCAACGCCTTGACGCTCGTTGAATCGACCAACGGTCGTGGCGTAGGTCAGGGTCAAGTCATCCGTCAAACCAGCCGAGAAACCACCGAGGTAGCTGTCGCCGTTGTCTTCAAAACCGCTGTCCCAACCCACCGTGTATCCACCGAATACGCTCAGGTCATCCGAAACGTCGTACGTTGCCAAAGCACCGGTGTGGGTGAAGGGCTCGCTGTTGTACATCGTGTAAGCGTGGCTGTAGAAGAAGTTGTCCGGAGCGGCAACGACTTCAAAACCAATGGTCGTGAAAAATTTACCAACCTTGACCGACAGGTCGCCGTAGCCCATTTCTGTGTACAACTGAGGAATCGCGGAGCCGTAGTCCCCACCGTTGTCCCATTGGTTGTCCCAGTGACCGTTGTCGATTCCGAACGCTTGCGTGTCGGGTCCGTCGGTACCGTAGACGTAATCAATACGTCCACCGATGTCGAATCCACACGAAGTGTCGATGGCTTTTTCAGCGTACAACCATGCTTGTTGCAACTGAACGTTGTCGGGACGGCTGTTGAACAAAGGCAATGCCTTTGTGTGGTAGCCGATCGACGCCCATCCGCCGACTTCGATGCCGCAGACGTCGCCGAACAGTGTGTAAGGGTCGTCCAAGCAGCAGTCGCCCATACCGGGCAAGCAGCTTCCGAGGCCACCGCCGCAGAGCGAATCACAACCGCTGTCGCAGCCTGAGTCGCATCCACAATCACCCAAGCAACCAATGGTTTCGCAACCGCAAGTCACTTCGTTCTCGCAACCGGTGTCGCAGCCGCCAACAGGCTCACAACCACACACGGGCTCACCACAATCGCAAAGCGATGAGGTGCAAGAGACCAATCCAATATCATTTGCTGAAGCGCCGGTCAGGTTCGTGGCATTAACGCCGCATGCAACCGCTGCGATCAGAGCTAGTTTACTAAGCTTCATTGCTTTCTCCGTTGATATCCCAATCCAATTGGGTCGTTTCGTGTCACCAAGATTCAAAATGGATGCTGTTCGAACGGGAAGCTGTGCCCCCACAATTAGGGAGGGCCGATCTCTCGCTCTCAACGATGAAACAAACGCAGTCCATCGCTCTTTCAACGCACACGCTGCCTGCCGCCGATGGCACATCGAAACTTTCAGGCAATCGCTTCGGAATTCGAATCAATCACCTCGAGAAATTTCGAGTGAGTTGAAAGCAATCCATCATGTCGTCGGGAGAATTCATCGGTGGGTTAGCGGGATCTGTCCTCAACCGGTGCACAAAACGACTTAGAAACCGCCCGCGAGGTGCGCAACGCGCCTATTGATCCTCATCTGCGGGTCGCTCTCAACGTTCCAGCTGGGCAAACTTTGACGCTTCCCACTCCGAACACGCCCCGCATCTGAAAATCCTGCTTTCAATAAAACGTTCCACCCGCTATCCTGCGGGGCTTCTCCCTGAAACCAGGGATTTTGACCGTCTCAAACCACATTCATGACAATCACCGCGAGCGGTGGCGGAGAATCAGATGGCACGACAGTGCGAAGCGTGCGGCAAAAAAGTCCAAATGGGCAACCGTATCGAAACCCGGGGTAAAGCGAAGTACTTGGGCGGTGTCGGTACCAAGATCACCGGCTGTACCCGCCGTAAATTTGTCCCCAACTTGCAAAAAGTTCACGTGACATTGCCAAACGGCACCAATAAATCGATGCGAGTTTGCACGCAGTGCATCCGCAGCGGTGTCGTTCGCAAAACGGTGAAAACCAAACCATTTGACGTCAGCGGCAGCAAAAAGTCCTGATGTCCAGTTCCGGCAACGGCAGCGGTGGTTCGGTCGACATCCAAAAATTGGCTCGACTGGCTCGACTTCAGCTTACGGAGCAGGAGCAAACCGATTTTGGTCCGCAAATCACGGACATCCTCGGTTTCGTTGAACAATTGTCCGAACTCGACACCTCCGGTGTCGAGCCGATGACGAGTGCGCTGGACGTCGAAAACTGCTTCCGCGACGACGCTCCCGACCAAAGCCTGTCATCCAAAGCGGCGACACGCACGGCTCCCGCCTCTCAAGACGGCACGTTTTTGGTACCACCAGTCCTGGGAAACACTTCTTCCAAGAAGTGAAGCGTCACGAGTAGGACTCCCGACAAAGATTCGATCCCAGAACCCTGCGAGTGCCGGGCGGAAACCACCGCTGCCAATCGATACGCAAGCACTTTCATCAGAAAGCCTTGCAAATGAGAGAGACGCGCGGATATCAAAAAATCCGGCTCAGCTACCAACTAAACGGAACGACGCTCGGACGGCCATTGGATACGAACCCAACCGGCTACAGATCGACAACCGTGTCGCTTGCCGAATCGTCTTGATGCTTCCGCAACTGCTCCATCGCTGCCAAAGTCGCATCGCAATACGATGACACGGCTGTCCCCCAGGCCTGTTCCTTTGTGGCCTGGCGGGCTTGTTGCAACAACTGGTCGACATCCTGCCAATCCAACATCCAATTTCGCTCTTCAGAAGTCTGGCGAAGCTGGGTGATCACATCGTCCATGCGAAGCAAGAACGCTTCATGCGAATTGGCCCTGAATCGGCGGTAAGGCCCGGTCCCCAACGCGGTTTCTCCGCTTCCGATATCGAGCGATTCACCCGAATCCCAAGGACCACCGCTCCCCGCCGGATCGCCTGAACCACCCTGCCCTGCCCCAGGCATGCCGGGCATCCCAGGAACAGGTGACGAGCCACCTGCCGAACTCCGGTCTCGAACACGACGCGTTTTCAGTGGCCGCCTGCGTTCATTCGGCTTGAACACACCGCTCGCCCATACCGCGGCTGAGATCGACCCCAGTATGAATGCGACGATTGCCGAGCCCACGAACCGCGGACTGACCAAAGCTGCCGCCAATCCAAAACCGACCGCTCCCGTCCAACAGAACGCGGTGGTCGCAATCAACGCCCGCGAGGAAACCTCATCCGCTCCCAGAGAGCGGGACTTTCGAGGTGCTCCATTGTTCTGAGTTAAATGCTCATCATCAACTTCGACAACGATCAAAGTGATGTTGTCTGGACCGCCCCGCAGATTGGCCAGATCGATCATCACCCGTGCCGCTTTATCGACATCGAGCGAATCCAGCAGAACGGCCAATTCGTCGTCTTCGATTTGCCCAGTCAGCCCATCGCTGCACACCATGAAGCGATCGCCGACCTCCAGATCAAACGGCCCCTCCAAATCAACCAACACCTCAGGAGAGGGCCCCAACGACCGAGTGATCACATTCTTGGGAATCGACTTGCTGAAGACACTGTCGCTGTGAACTTTTCCGCTGGCTTGCATCTCCCAAACCAGCGAGTGATCAAACGTCAACTGCTCCAGCACGCCTCGCCGCAGGCGATAAACTCGCGAATCTCCGACGTGTGCCACATAAGCGGCACCGTTGACCAGAACCAGCGAACTGGCGGTCGTTCCCATGTTCAGGAACTCAGGATTACTTTGTCCGCGTTCGTAAATCGCGGCATTGGCCAGATGCACGGCCTCAGAAATCGCGTGCTCAGGAGCCTCTTCTCGCGATTGGTAGTAGTGCATCGAAATGCGTTCACTGGCAATCTGCGACGCTAACTCGCCGGCCGCGTGGGCTCCCATTCCGTCAGCGACGACGAAGAGGTGGCCGCGTTGGTTCAGACGATCGGCGGACTCAGCGATTAAAACCGCCGATGAATCTTGATTGTTCGCACGTCGCATCCCGACATGGGTCTGCTCAGCGAACTTCACTCCGGGGCGCCATGAACCTGACAAACGATTTGTGACCGAGAACTTGTGACCGAGAACACTTCCAACCGACGAACTTACACGCCTCTTACAGACTACTTGGCAAATTGTAAGTCGCCACGTGCGTTGAACCTAGTGTATTGAACGCTCTGACGCCACGATTTTGACGAGCTTCGCCTTCGAACGGGCGTCACTCGCATCGCCCGACCAACAAAAGCAACCAAGCTCGCTACACCAAACACACTACTCACACAGGAGCGATCAACTCAGCTGCCAATCGACAAGCGTCCAAGAACTCATCCACCATCAAGTACTCATCCACCGTATGGATGGACGCCTGACCACACCCCAATGTGACCGCTTCGATGCCGTGCAGCATCAACCAATTCGCATCCAAACCGCCATTGGCGACTTCACACTGTGGAGAGCGTCCCAATTGCGAGATCAACTCCGTCGCCGCCAGCACAGACGGGTGATCCTCCGCCAAACGAAACGCCTCGTAATCGACTCGGCTGCTGAACTCAAAGCTGCCTGTCCGGCCCTGGACGCCTTTCACCGACTGAACCGCATTTTCGATCGCAGCTCTCATCTGAGACACGATTTCGGCACGAAACTCGGCACCGTGGCTGCGAGCCTCGGCCCGCAACTGAACTTCTGGCGTGATCACATTTGTCGCATCGCCACCCTGAAACACACCGACATTCGCGGTCCCGCGACGCCCGTCCTTTTCAACCAGCCCCAACCAACCGTTGCGATGCAGACTGCTGATCGCTTCAGATGCAATCACAATGGCGCTGACGCCTTTCTCGGGAGCCACGCCGGCATGAGCAGCATGCCCGTGGATGGTCACCTGAATCCGTTCGCCACCGATTGCTCCATGACGAATTTTGTCGAGTGCTCCGCCGTCGAAGTTGAATGCTCGGTCAACACGACCGACTTTGGACACGTCCAAATGACGCGCACCTTCCAAACCAACCTCTTCCTGAATCAAGAACGTGATCGCGGCCGGAGCCAGTCTTAAATTGGGATTCTTTGCCTGACGCGACAATCGCTCGACGATCGCACTGAGAATCACCGCACAACCGCTGCGGTCATCGGCACCCAAGCCCGTTGGCCCATCAGCCACGACAATTCGGCCCAATTCGTCGTCATCGCGAATCTGAGGGTTGGATCCGACACAAATTGGAACAGTGTCCATGTGTGCGGAAAGCAACGTCCGCGGCAACGAATCGTCGCCCGGCAACGTGACGATCAAATTGCCCGCGTTGCCATCCAAACGGGTCTTCGTCCCAGCGTCATCGGACTGAATCCAGTCCGGATCCACTCCCGCGCGAACCAACATTTTCTGAATCGCGGACGAAATGGCGGCTTCATCGCCACTCTTGCCGGGAATTCGCGTCAGCTCGAGAAAACGATCCAAAGCCGCGGACTCATCGATCGCGGCCCATGACGAAGCACCTTTCGCGTCAGCATTCATCGCTTCGGACTGGCTCATCGCGTGCGGCTAACACGACGTGGCGACTGGTCTTCCACGCGAATTGGCTGTGCTGCGGTGCCGGTTTGTGACTGATTCAACCGCCCGATCGCAAACCATCCGGCTGCCAACAGCAATCCGCTGGCGGCAAACGAGGCCAACATCGGAACGACGTGAGCGGGCTCCGCGGCGTAGTGAGTCAAACCTTCCGTGCTGCCATGCCCTGGGTGTGCCGAAGCGGGAACGGCAAAAACCAAAGCGGCAATCGAGCCAATGAGTGAACGCGACAAAATGAACTCACAAGAATCAAGAGAAATGAGAAGAGCCGATTCACCGGCAGATTTCACCTTCGGCGACCAACCCCGATGCACCTGCCAACCAAACAGCAGAACCGGATCGGCCGACTGATTATACGCCCTGGTCGAGCTGTTGTTGACGCATCCGTCGACGTTTTCGTTGTTCGTCGGTCACTTCCGCGGCACAACGCGAACAAGCCACGCCACGTTCGTAATCGGAATGCTGCTTCATTTCCGGGGTCAATGGCCATCCACATCCGTGGCACAACTCATACTCCCCGGCCTGCAATTGGTGATCGACCGCGACGCGATTGTCGAACACAAAACAATCGCCCTGCCAACGAGATTCCTCTTCGGGCATCTTTTCCAAATAATTCAGAATCCCGCCGCGCAGGTGGTACACCTCTTCGAATCCGCGTTCCTTCAGATATGCGGTCGACTTTTCGCACCGGATCCCCCCGGTACAAAACATCGCGACTTTGGGGTGCTTCTGTGGGTCCAAGCTCTCTTCGACAAACTTGGGGAATTCGCGAAAGGATTCCGTGTGAGGGTTGACGGCACCCTCGAACGTACCGATCTCGATTTCGTAATCGTTTCGCGTATCGATCAGCGTGACATCGGGATCATCGACCAACGCATTCCAATCCTGGGGCTCGATGTAGGTGCCAACCGATCGCAGCGGATCGATGCTCGACACGCCCATCGTCACGATCTCGCGTTTAAGCCGAACCTTGGTTTTGCGAAACGGGATCTCTTCGCAGTACGACCATTTGACATCCATTCCTCGAAAAGGAGTGGCATTGTCATCAAGCTCCATCGACCGAAGCCAGTCGATAAACGGCTCCATCAACTCACAAGGTCCCGCGATCGTTCCGTTGATGCCTTCACCGGCCAGCAACAACGAGCCACGAATGCCGTCGTCCGACATTCGCTGACGGAACGGCTCCCGCAGCGATTCAAATTGCGGCAATGGAGTGAAGCAATACAGTGCCGCGACGGCCACCGGTAAATCAGCGGCACCAGCCTCGGCGGGCAATTCGGCTGGAACGGAAGAAGCGTGTGATTCGGTCATGGCCGAAAACTTACCAATTCATTTGACCCATTGCAGCCAAGCATCCACGTAAGCAATCGGAGTCATGTTCATCCCCGCCTGAAACGCTTGCGGGAATGGCTGGCCCGATTGCAGATTTCGCAGCACGGCGTCAAAGCCCCGTCGATTCTGCCGAGACAGCAAGGACTCCGCGATCGCAACCGCCATCCGGTCAGCTCGCTCGGGCGGCAACTTTCCATTGAGGAAATCCTTGCCTGACTTCAAGCTGCCCACCGCGGTGACCAGTTCGGCCTGCCGTCGCATATTCGCATTTCGATCGCGTTTGGACTCGCCACCCGAAATCGCGGTCCCGAGTCCTTGAGCAAACCATCGCGGCACGCCTTCACCGCGGCTGACCACCGCAAGGCTGGCAACCGGAGCCACAACCCGCCCGGCAATTTCTTCTTCGCTCGCTCGTTCCGATGCGACGACCGCGACGTAAGCACGGATGCCGTCGTACTTCCAATGAGACTGCCACTCGGCGGGCACGCTACGGCCCTCGACCATTTTCGCAAACTCGCTGTAGTCATACCGCTTTGGCAAAACATAGATTGAAGCTTTGCCATGGAAGAAATCCTCCGGCGATCCATCGGCTTTGGGCAAAAACTTGCGAGCCTGTTGGAGAGCGGCTTCTGCCGACTCCGCTACCGTTTCGAGCGTCGCTGGCGAGACTTCCCCCCAAACTGCGAAGTGGTCGCTTTGGTGATTTTGCAATCGATTGACATCAGCCCCCGCCAACCGGAATTCATCTTCCGCAATCTCCGCTCGCCGCTGACTGACCTCGGAGGATGCCGCTGCGGACAACCAAGCCTGAGCGGTGACAACCTTCATCGGCGTTTGCACGAGAGCTTCATCCACCTTGGCACCTTCGCTGATCCACGTCGAAATCAGTTGGATGTCGTTGTCAGAAAGAGGCGGACGTCCACCTGCGGGCATTCGATCGCCAGCGCTGCCGCGAAGTTTCTGAACGAGCAGGCTTGCTTCGCCGTCACCAGGTTTCATCACGGATCCGCTGTCGCCGCCTCGAAGCATTTGAGCGAGCGTGTCCATTCGTAAACCGCCGCGAGTCTGCATCGCGTCCAAGTGACACCCGGTACAGTTCTCCACCAACAGCGGTGCCACGTCCTTCGAGAACGAAACGGTTTCATTGCCGGTTGGCTTGCCGACCATCGTCGGCTGATCGGGTTCTGGTGTCGCTGGCGTGTCGGGAGTTGCCTCGCCGCTTTTCAAGCTGGTCAGCATCGCGGTGGGATCAGGGCCATCAAACTTGGCACCTTGCGTGACCCACTGCTTCAACGTGTCCAATTGTTCCTTGCTGACTTTTCCACCGCCACGAGGCATGTCGCCGGTTTCGATCGTTTCAATCAATCGACTGGCAATCACATCACCGGGAAAAACCACGACTCCCTCGGGGGGCCCTTCCATCAACTTGGCAAACGTCGGCATCGCGAATCCACCTTTGCTGCCGCGAATGTGACAACTGCCACATTTATCGACCAAGATCGGTGCGACCTCCGAGACAAAACTGACGCCATCGGTACTGGGCTGGCCCGACGGATCCGACGATGATTCGGCCATTGGCTCGGTCGTCGCCTTGGGTCGTTCCGGAATTCGGAATGGCGGCAGCGTGACTCCTTCCAGTTCCAGCATCGCGCGAGCGTTGACGATTCGGCGCATCATCGGCAGCAATGCATCGTGCAGGTCGGATGACTCGGCATTGCCGGCCACTTCGATCTGCTTGATCGCTTTACGAAGAGCATCACCGGACGTCTCGTAGTCGCCACCGGCATACGCGGCACCGGCTCGCTTCACCTGCCTATCGACCGACTGAACAATCGTTCGCGATCTCGCATCCAGCGGTTTGGCGACCGTTCGCGGATTGGTTTCTTGCCCAACGGCCGGAGCGATTCCACCGGAAAAGGACACCAGTGCCGTCCCAGCTAGCAACGTCACCGCCGCGAAAACGCGGAGGGCTGGGCGGCGAACGTTCCACTTTGAAACGATCGAAATCCCCTTTGAAACGACCTGAATCATCGTCACCAACATCTTTGTTCGAGTATCTGCCAATCACTCCATCATAGACCACAAACGCAGTTCTTCCCGAAAAAGACTCACTCGCCGTGCGGTCGTTGCCTCAACGAACACTCGCAACCGGCATCACGCCGCCCTCGCCATCCGGGCCTCCCCTGCCCTGCTCCGCCGCAATCTTCGCACTCGAACGCGACTGCCGGCTCGCTTGGCCCTTCCCCGTTTCCCCCTTGCTCTTTTACACTGCCGCATTGGCCTTTCCCGCAATATCCGGCAAGAACACGATGACCTCTTCTGCGAACACCACCTCGCCCGCCATCGCTGAAACCACTTGGCTGACCGACCAACGCATCTTGGTCCTCGATTTTGGATCGCAATACGCGCAACTGATCGCCCGCCGCGTTCGCGAACAAAATGTGTATTGCCAAATCGTTCGCCATGACATCTCCGCCGAACGCATCGCCGAACTGGCCCCCAAAGGCATCATCCTCTCGGGCGGCCCCAACAGCGTTTACGAAGAAGGTGCCCCGAAGTGCGACGAAGGATTGTTCGACCTGGGTATCCCCGTCCTCGGTATCTGCTACGGGATGCAGCTCGCCTGCCAAGCCCTCGGCGGCAAAGTCGACAACACACCCAGCCGTGAGTACGGCCGAGCGATGTGCGACTTCGTCGATCGCGATTCGATCTTTCGCGGTATGCAGGAATCCGAACAAGTCTGGATGAGCCACGGTGACCAGGTCTCACAGATCGCCGATCAGTTCACCGCGATGGCCAAGACATCGACTTGCCCCTACGCCGCGATTCGCCACAACGAACGTCCCGTGTTTGGAATGCAATTCCACCCGGAAGTCACGCACACGCCACACGGTGGCCAAATCCTTCGCAACTTTGTCATCGACGTCTGCGGTTGCGATGGCAGTTGGAAACTCGGAGACTTCGCCGATGCAGCAATCGAATCCATTCGAAAACAAGTCGGCGACAAACGCGTCATCTGCGGCCTGTCCGGCGGAGTCGACTCATCGGTCGTCGCCGCGTTGCTCTACAAAGCCATCGGGCCACAACTCTCTTGCATCCTGGTCGACAACGGTCTGCTTCGTAAGAACGAACAACAGATCGTCTTGGAAGAGTTCAGCAACCACTTCAAGACCGACCTGCACGTCGTCGAAGCCGAAGACCGATTCCTGGCCGACTTGGCGGGCATCGATGAACCCCAAGAGAAACGTCGCCGCATTGGCCACGCCTTCATCGAATGCTTCAAAGACGAAGCCGCGAGAATCGAAGACGCACACTTCTTGGCTCAAGGCACGCTGTACCCCGACGTGATCGAAAGCGGTGCCGATAAAGACGGCCCGGCCGCCACGATCAAGCTGCACCACAATGTCGGCGGACTTCCTGAAGAATTGGGGTTTGAATTGATCGAACCTCTGCGAGACTTATTCAAAGACGAAGTGCGTCGCCTTGGTTTGGAACTGGGCCTGCCCGAACAACTCGTTTGGCGTCACCCTTTCCCCGGCCCCGGATTGGCCGTGCGTTGCCTGGGTGAAATCACCCGAGACAAATTGGCGGTGCTTCGAGAAGCCGATGCGATCGTGGTCGAAGAAATCGAAAACGCGGGACTGTACCGAGACACCAGCCAAGCGTTCGCGGTTTTGTTGCCGGTGCAAAGCGTCGGTGTGATGGGCGATGCCCGCACCTACGACAACGCCGTCGCGGTTCGCTGCGTCAACACAGACGACTTCATGACCGCGGACTGGAGTCACCTGCCCTACGAACTGCTGGCTCGCATCAGCACCCGAATCATCAACGAAGTCAAAGGCGTCAACCGAGTCTGCTACGACATCAGCAGCAAACCGCCAGCGACGATCGAATGGGAGTGATGCCCGCCACGGCATCCACTCGCATTCATTCACTTTGCAATTCAAACAACTGCAACCGTATTCTCCGCCTCCACCTTCAGCCCTCCAAGCGAAAACATGGCCGGTCAATTCATTTACCAAATCATCGACCTGACCAAAAAACACGGTCAACGCAAGATCCTCGAGAACGTCAACCTCGCCTTTTATCCCGGTGCAAAGATCGGTGTGCTCGGCCCCAACGGTGCCGGTAAATCCACCCTGCTGAAAATCATGGCGGGCATGGACACCGAATTCGAAGGCACCGCGCGATTGGGCAAAGGCTTCACGGTCGGTTACCTCGAACAAGAGCCACCGCTCGATCCAACCAAGACCGTTTTTGAAAACGTTCAAGAGGCCGTCGCGGAACGCCAGGCCATCGTGGACCGCTACAACGAGATCAGCGGTTTGCTCGGTGAAGTCACCGACGACGACGAGATGCAAAAACTCTGCGACGAGATGGCGACGTTGCAAGACGTCATCGACGCCAACAACCTGTGGGAACTCGATCGTTTCGTCGAAATGTCGATGGCGGTCATGAACTTGCCACCCAAAGACGCTGAGATCACCAACCTGTCCGGTGGCGAAAAACGCCGCGTCGCACTTTGCCAGTTGCTCATTCGCCAACCCGACTTGCTGCTGCTCGACGAACCGACCAACCACCTCGATGCCGAATCCGTTTCGTGGTTGGAACAACACTTGGCCAACTACCAAGGCACCGTTGTGGCCGTCACCCACGATCGTTACTTCCTGGACAACGTGGCCCAGTGGATCCTCGAAGTCGATCGCGGCCGCGGCATCCCGTTCGAAGGCAACTACAGCGCGTGGTTGGAAAACCGCGCCAAACGAATGGCTTTGGAAGAACGCCAACAAAAGGCTCGCGAAAAGAACTTGGCTCGCGAATTGGAATGGATCCGTATGAGCCCCAAAGCTCGCCAAGCCAAATCGAAGGCTCGGATCAAATCGTACGAACAAATGTCGGCCGAACAGTTCGAGGATCGTCCCGACGATTTGGAAATCCAAATCCCATCGGGCAAACACCTCGGCTCGTTGGTCATCGAAGCTCAACACGTCAACAAAGCGTTTGGCGAAAAGACACTGATGACCGACATGAACTTCCGTTTGCCGCCCGGCGGGATCGTCGGCATCATCGGCCCCAACGGTGCCGGCAAAACGACTCTGTTCAAAATGCTGACCGGGAATGAACCTGTCGACGGTGGTGAAATCAAAATCGGTGAAACCGTTGACCTCGGTTACGTCGATCAATCTCGCGACAAGCTGGATCCGAACAAGACGATCTATCAAGAGATCAGTGGCGGTCACGATTCGTTCGAAATGGGCGGCCGCGTCATGCACGCTCGCACCTACGTTTCGCGATTCAACTTCAAAGGCCCCGACCAAGAAAAGAAAGTCGGTGTGCTCTCCGGTGGTGAACGCAACCGAGTTCACTTGGCGTCGCTGCTTCGCAAAGGCTGCAATGTGTTGCTGCTGGACGAACCAACGAACGACCTCGACGTCGACACATTGCGTGCTCTCGAAGAAGCAATCGCGAACTTTGCGGGCTGCGTTGTTGTGACGTCGCACGACCGCTGGTTCCTCGATCGCCTTGCAACCCATATCCTTGCTTTCGAAGGCGACGGCAAAGTGGTTTGGTGCGAAGGCAACTTTGACACCTACGAACGCAATCGTCGTGAACGCATGGGCGAAGACGCCGACGACGATTCGCCTAAATCCCGATACAAGAGCATTCACGCGGGCTGATCCAGCCTCGCGATCGCTACCTCCGCGACACTCGCGGAGGATCTCAATTCATTCACCCATCTGTTTCCTTTCCACCTTTTCAAATTCATGACGATTCTGCGCACAGGCACCAACGAAAAGTACGCCGAGGGCTTTGAAGCCGCTTTCGGTGGCGGAACTCCCGCCTCGAAAAAGACCGCAAAGAAAACAACCAAGAAGGCAGCTAAAAAGGCCAGCAAGAAAGCCAAGACTCAGCCCGCTCAATCTAAGAAGAAATCCGCTAAGAAGTCGGTGAAGAAAGCGGCCAAGAAGAGCGTTAAAAAGGCTGTCAAAGCCAAAGCAACGACCAAGAAGGCAGTCAAAAAAGCCGCCAAAAAATCGGTCAAGAAGTCTGTCAAAAAGACCGCGAAAAAGTCGGTCAAGAAATCGGCTAAGAAGGCAAAAAAGAAGAGCTGAATGCGTTTTGGGGAGTGGCCGGGAAAGCCAAGCGTTTTCCCGTGCCCCTCGACATAACCGGCACGTCCTCCACAATGACGTCGCCCCCGCCAAGCGTCCCGCCTTCCAACTATCTTCGGTTCCCTTGATGCCTGCCTCACCGTCCCGCGAACCCAACGGCAACCTGCCCGACCATCAATTGGCCGCCGCAGCCTGGTCGCCGCCTTCGCAAGACGTCCGCACGGCACTCCAAGCCCTCATCGGATACCTGAACTTCTCGTCCGGCCCCGCACCGACCGCGGTATTCTCGGCCTGGAACCAAGTTCATGACGAAGCTTCCGGCGGAGACGTCCTCAATGGGCCGCCTCCATTCTTGATCATGCGAGACTGGTTGGAAGAAGCCGCCCAGTCGCTGCAGAAAAGCTCGCCCGCGTTTGCAAACGTTGATCGCGCCCTCGGTTTAATCAATCTCCTTTGGTCGGGACTCTTGCCGGCCTACTTGGATTTCCATCGCGACCTGCTGTTCCACCAACCTCCGGAACTGCTCTTCAACGGTTTCTTCCTGGGACGTTGTGCCGAAGTCATGGTGCAGCAAATCGGTGAGGACGAATCCATCGGCAGTGTGGACGACGAATCCGCTCGCTTGCGTCAAATCATCGGCACGCTGAACGACTATGTCGGCTACCGCCCAGTCGCGGTCCTCGAAAATCGTGCGTGCCAACCTTACGCTCACGAATTCGTTCGACCGATCCCGCAAATGGTCCAAGGTGCTGGCATCACCGCCGGACCGTATCGCGAATTGATCGAGCGTGCGGTGCGAGCGATCGAAGAAGCTCCCGAGGACATTTTGCGTTCCGCGGCAATGGATCCAAACCAACTGCGCGAGCTTTGCTTGGACCCACGAGCGTATGACTTTGACCATCCGGTCAATCGCCGACCGAACTATCACTTCGGCGGATGGGATGAACATGCGATCGATGCCGATGGACGCTACGACCGGTTCATCCTTCGTAGCGTGACCTTGGATTCGTTGCTCGCACGAGTCAATGAAACGCCAGAACTGCCGCGTGACGAACTGCTTGAAGAAGCCGCTTCGGTGTTGGCTGGCACAATGCTGATGGCATCGGGCATCTCCGGTTGGGGGCCCGGTTGTTACAGCAGCGATGTGACGCTTCGATCGCTGATGGTTCCAATCGCCAACTTCCGCGATGAGTTTTACAACTGGCGAATTTCGCAGATTGGTGGCGAGCACGGCCAACGTTTGCTCGACGAAGTGAAAACGCGACATCAAGCCTTCGGGGCTGCTCGCCAGAACTTGAATGCGGCGCTCGCACGCCGCCGCGCCATCCAACTGCAACACGTCCAACTGGCGCGCATCTACGCTCGCTTGGGTTACCCCGATTCGGCGACCAAGCAAGCCGATGTGGTTCCGGCCACTTCCGCTCGATTGATGTGCCGCATTGATTGTGGGATGACGCTGGGACTGCGAGCCCTCCGCACGGATCGCTTCCCCGATGCGGTCGAAGTCCCCGAACAAACATTCGATCTGATCCGCCGCGCCATCGAATGCGGTGCCTTGATGGATCCTTGGGACATCCTCGGATTCACTGGCAACTTCAGCCTGTATCCCGGAATCGAAAACTCGATCCACGACAGCCGACTCGATGAATTGCTGTACATCATCGAGAACCTCTTCGGCTACATCGCTCGCGTGTGGAGCGAAGCGGCCGCTCGCGATGACGAAGCCGCCTACGAACGAATGGATCGCCAATACCGCGAAGTCGCCCAGTGGTGGCGAACGTTTGCGGCACACACGGTCGAATCCGTCGAAGCAACAGATCCTTGGGAATCATACGAGTCCGCTCGTTTGGTCGCACAAGCCTTGCGGTTGTGGCATCGTGGCGGTGCCCAACGAGGCGACATCGCGTTCTGGGCACCTCACGCGGATTTGTTCGATTCACCACGAGCTTACATGCTGGTGATCTCGGCACTGCTGGAACGCAAAGACTTCATTCCCGCTCAAGCTCTGTTGATCCACTGGTTGTGCCAAGCCGATCGAGTTGGACTTCGCAGCGGAGCGAACTCGTTGCCTCGTCTGACCGAACGCTGGTTGCTGCAACTTCGCGATCACATGCGAGAGGACTCGCACGAGCTCTGGCCACGCGTCAACAAATTCTTTGACTACCTCGAAGCCAACGCGGAATCGTTTTGGTCCGCACCACGCTTCGAAGTTGGCGACGATGAACCCCGTGATCGACATCGCGACAACTGGGAACAAGAGTTGGCCGAAGCCAACGAAGATCCGTTCGGTTCACCAGAAGAAGATGAAGAGGCGGGACTTTTTGATGCGGCGTATGAAAACGTCAGCTATCGCGACACGACCGATGACGGAAACGAAGGTTCGATCTTTGACACCAGCAGCGACAGCAGCAGTGTCGATGAACTCGAAGCCGAAGTGAAACGACTGGCCAGCCGTCTCGACTTCCTGCAGTCGTTGGCTCGCATGTGGGCGGTTGGTGCCGACGTCGCACTCACCGAAATTCACGCCGCGACGGAGTCGACCGATCCAGCCAACTCGCCCGCCCCCCAGCGCCGACAACAACAGATCGAAGCGTTGTCCGCATGGGCTCGCCGAGCGGTTGCCAACCGAATCGGATTGCTCGAATTGCTTGGCGATGTCCGAGCCTACAAAATCAAACCGGCTGGCACCGACAAAGATTCCATGCGAATCTACGATCGCCGCCGAGTTCTTCGCGACAGCCTGATGGAACGAGTCATCACCACCGCGGTGGAAATGGCTGACGCGAGACGATTGATCGCCAGTGCTCTCGGAGCTCTGCAAGGCAAACTGCCTGAGGACGTGGGCGAAGAATTTGCCGAAGATGACGCTGGCGCGATTGAGTTGTTCTCCGCTCTCATCGCTGGCGACTCCGAACGAGCCCGTGAGCGGTTCCCCACCTTCATCGAAGCGATCCTCAATCGCAGCTTGCTTTACATCCCGCTTTCTCGTGGCGGTGACCCGGTCAAGATTTATGTAACCCGGTTGCGAGAACGAGTGCTCCGACACCTGCTGCACTGGTTGCCACGTCGCGGCTTGTTCGCAGAAACCTGCCGACTGATTGAAACCGCTCGCCAAATGGAACAACGGCATCCAATCGGTGCCGGCGCTGTCACTGAGTTTGATGGCTTGTATCGTGCGGGGTATCGATCGCTGGTTGGCTCGATCGCCGAAGCCGTTTTGCATGCCACGGCCGGCGAACCGCCCTCCCCTGCTCCGGCCGAACCTCAATCCGCCACACGAGAACTCAGCGTCACGGACCAAGACGCGATTGCCGATCGGTTGATTCCGTTGTTGGAACGACTGACCGAAACGATGCTTGGCAGCTGGCTCGCGCACAGCCAAACGCTTCGCCTGTCACCGCTCGAAGCCGTCAGTGATCCCGCGAAGTGGGAACGTTTGGTGGAGTTCATCAAGCTTTACGGCGACCCAATCTTCACCCAAGGTTTCTTGCAACTGAGCAACGTTCGCGCGGTTCTGCACCAAGATGTCTCGTCATGGCTGGAACGAGCCATGACCGATGGTGATGACCTGCTGGAAGACACCCAGCTTTTTCGCGATCTCGAAATTGGCAAGATCAAGATCAACGAAGCCTCGCGTTGGATCACGCTGGTCTTCGAATCGTTGCTTGATCACCACGCGGAATACCAAGACTACAACAGCACAACGACACAGAGCGATCGCGGCGAACTGATCTACACGTTCCTCGATTTCTTGCGTCTGCGGACTCGATACGAACGCGTCGCTTGGAATTTGAAACCGATCATGTGGACCCACGAAGTCCTCGTGCGAATGGGCCTCGATCAAACGTCTTTGGGTTGGCGTGAAAGCCTCAACGAACGCATTGCAGCTGAAGCCGAACTCTACGTCCAAAAGCTTCGCGAATTGCAACGCCGGCATTCCATGCGAATGCCAACCATCGCCGATCGTATCGAAGAACGATTCGTCCAACCGATGACGATCGACCGAATGCGATCGCTTGTCGAACCCGCCATGAGCGATGCGGAAGCGGATCGCTTTAGCGCCGCGTTCGAACAACTCGAAGCAGAAGCCAACGAACTTTCGCGAACTCCCGTTGGCGTTGGACTCGATCTGCCTCCTTGGTTGAGCGCGTTGGAAGACGAGGTCGAAAAGATCGGCAAACGAAATCTCATCAGCGAGATTGATCCTCAGGAACTGATGACGATTCCGGTCAGTCCGCTGACGCTCGACGAACTCAAAACGCAACTCGCAACAGCCCAAACGCAAGGCCGCCGGTTGCCCCACATGCGTCGTCGCAAATCCTAAGTCGTACGTCTCTTCTCGTCCGCGGGCGGATTTGCGCACGCCCGCTGCACACGTGGACGAATCATCGAACATCTTTGCCTCCGAGCTGCGCGTCTCGATTTCGAAAGTGACGAGCAAATCGGGTGCTGATTTTTAAGCGGAATCTCGAAAAGTCAAAAAAACTTTGACTCAAGTCTGACTGAAAATCTCGTTGCGAGATGTGGTTTCCGCTGTCAACGCGAAAGACATTGCAGGAACTCAGGGGAATGATCCGCTCCTCTAGAACCCCAGAGCCAACCTATCCCTCCTATCTTAACGAGGTAAGAGCATCCAACAGCGTGATTCAAGTGAAGCGCACAGGGTGCCGATCTAGATTGGCTCTCCCTTATCGCACCGATATACTCCCGGCTTCTAGTCTCGTCCTTGAAACGTTGAAAATCGATGTCCAACACGCTTTCCGCTCCGCCGAATGCTTCTCCGACCGACACCTCGTTTCCACACCTTGATTTGTCATCGGAACTAGCTCGTCACCTGACGATCACGCTAGGACACGACTTTACCGGCGACTCGACTGACAAACAAAACAGCGAATACCTTTACCAGGCCTTGGCGATCACAGTTCGCGATCGCTTGGTGCCGATCTGGCTGGAAACTTGGAAGAAGACCTGCCTGAGCGAAGACCGCAAGGTTTACTACCTGTCGCTTGAATTCTTGATCGGCCGTTCACTCACCAACGCGGTCGAAAACCTCGACTTGGACGAAGACGTCCGCAAGGCTCTGCGAGCCTACAGCGTTGGAATGGAAGAAGTCGCTGACAAGGAACTTGATGCCGGATTGGGCAACGGTGGCCTCGGTCGTTTGGCCGCATGTTTCCTGGACAGCTGTGCGAACCTGCAGCTTCCAGTGGTTGGCTACGGCATCCGTTACGAATACGGAATGTTCCACCAGCACATCGAAGATGGACGCCAAGTCGAGGATCCCGACCGTTGGTTGCGTGATGGCAACCCTTGGGAAATCAAACGCCCCGAAGACACGCGTCGCGTTCGCTTCTACGGTCGCACCGAGAACTACTACGACGAGCACGGAACCCTGCGTCCTCGATTGGTTGACTCGCACGATGTTCTTGCCGTTCCATTCGACATGCCCGTCCCTGGTTATCGCAACGACACGGTCAACACGCTGCGTCTGTGGAAAGCGTCGACGACCGACGTCTTTAACCTCAGCGAATTCAACGCGGGCTCGTACCCCGAAGCCGTCGCCGCAAAGAACGACGCCGAACAGATCTCGATGGTGTTGTACCCCAACGACGCCAGCGAAAACGGCAAGGAACTGCGTCTGAAACAACAGTACTTCCTCGTTTCGTCTTCCTTGCAAGACGTGATCGCTCGTTGGGTGGAACAGCACGGCGAAGACTTCAGCGACTTTGGACGCAAGAACTGCTTCCAACTCAATGACACGCACCCCGCCTGTGCCGTTCCTGAACTCATGCGATTGTTGATGGATGAGCATGGACTGGAATGGGACGACGCCTGGGACGTGGTCACACGCTGCATGGCATACACCAACCACACCTTGCTTCCGGAAGCCTTGGAACGATGGTCGGTCGGTTTGTTCAGCCGCCTGCTGCCACGTCTGCTCGATATCATTTACGAGATCAACGCTCGGTTCTTGAAACTGGTCGACCAGCAGTGGCCTGGTGACGTTGCAATGCGTCGCGAAATGTCACTGATCGAAGAGGGTGACAACCCACACATTCGAATGGCGTACTTGGCCATCGTCGGAAGTTTCTCGGTCAACGGTGTTGCTGGTTTGCACACGCAGTTGTTGGAATCAGGTCTGTTCAAACACTTCAACACGCTGTGGCCTCGCAAGTTCAATAACAAAACAAACGGCGTGACCCAACGTCGTTGGTTGTCGCACTGCAACCCAGGCCTGCGTGACCTTCTCAACGAAACCATTGGCGAAGGCTGGCAGAAAGACCTGACCAAGGTCAAAGAGTTGGCTCCGCATGCAGCCGACGCCGACTTCCGCAAAAAGTGGATCGAAGTCAAGCAACAAAACAAAGCTCGCTTGTCTGATTTGGTCGTCGCCGAAACCGGCGTTCGTTTCGACACGTCGTTCATGTTTGACGTTCAAGTCAAACGAATTCACGAGTACAAACGCCAACTGTTGAACGTGCTACATATCGTGCACCTGTACGATCGCATTCTGCGTGGCGAAACCGCGGGCATGGTCCCACGCTGTGTCTTGATCGGTGGGAAAGCAGCCCCCGGCTACCATGTCGCCAAATTGATCGTGAAGCTAATCAACGATGTTGCGAAAAAGGTCAACAATCACCCCGCGGCTAACGACCTGTTGAAAGTCGTGTTCTTCCCGAACTACCGCGTTTCGTCGATGGAAGTGATCTGCCCGGCAACCGAGTTGTCGGAGCAAATTTCAACCGCCGGCAAAGAAGCTTCCGGCACGGGCAACATGAAGTTCATGATGAACGGTGCGTTGACGATCGGCACGCTCGATGGAGCCAACATCGAAATCCGCGAAAACGCGGGTGCCGAGAACTTCTTCTTGTTCGGCTTGGACGCATCCGAAGTCGCCGAATTGAAGAAGGACTATCGTCCCAACGATATTATTGCTGCTGATGAGGACATCGTTCGCATCATGAACCTGTTGGAAAGCGGACACTTCAACCCTGACAATCCAGGCTTGTTTGATTTGTTGACCAGCGGATTGCGTAACCCTCAGGATCCTTGGGTCACCATCGCCGACCTTCGTGCGTACATCGACGCTCAAGGCGAAGTAGGCAAGGCCTACCAAGACGTTGATCACTGGAATCAGATGAGCATCCTGAATACCGCAGGCAGCGGGTGGTTCAGCAGCGACCGAACGATCCAGCAATACGCGGACGACATTTGGGACGTGCGACCACTGTCGTAATGCCAATCTGATCATTCCAAACAAAAAGGGCTCGATGAGAAATCACCGAGCCCTTTTTTTGTTTAATGAGCGTGAGTTGCCGGGCCCAACCTATGCTGGCCCGAGCCCCATCGCACGTCGCCATGCGCTGAACTGTCCGATATGAAGCATCATGTGACCGCTTAGATAGAAACCATGCAGTGATCCAACGGTGCTGAACTTCTCACGAAGATGCTCGGTTGGGTTCGGCGACGAAAAAACCGCATCGTCAGCATTCAGCAATGCCTCGATCGCAGCTTCGTGCGACGCAAAGAACTTCTCCACAACTTCTTCCATTGGCGGATACAGCGTGCCGTTCGGATCGTCCAAACACTTTGCATTCTTCGAGAACAATGCATCGTATTTATCAGAGGGCTTCACCGCCGAGGCGTCGGCACCGACTTGCTCAACCACTTGCCACGGATACTGCGACAAATGCCCAAGGATAAACGCTGGATGGTTGGACTCGATGACAGTGTCGCCAATCACGGCGAAACGAGCGAACTGCTCCTGAGTCACTCCGGTCATCAGTCGTTTGGTGTATCCCATACAAAGCCGACCCGAGTCAGCGATCATTTGTCCGATCATGTTGTTTCTCTACGAGGTGCAATTCAATCCTGCTGTTTTAGCTACCTTCCAAACCGAAAGTAAGCCAGGCCCAAACGTCCGACATCGCCTTGATGGACAAACTGAAGTTCTCGACAGTTTACGCAGCCCGTCGGGAGCTTTTTAGAGAAGATTGCTCCTCAAGACTTGCTTCCGAGATCCAGTCGTCGCACCCCATCGCAGAACCATCCAGTGTGCCCGGATGAAACCATGGCTCCGGGTAATAAACCCGTCGCGTTGGATGAAGTTGCCCCAGGTAAGCCCCCCACCAACTGAATGTGCTGTTGGCAATCACAACGTGCCGACACTGTGCAATCAAATGCAAATCTTCGTGAGCAGTCGCCCCATCAGTGTGTTGCACCGGTGTAAACGGAATACCAACATCAAGATTGGATTCACACCACGGAACATCATTTGAGAACAAGTAGAGCTTCAAATCCGTTTCATGGGCCGCTAAGTCCAACAAGCAGCGACGGTAGTAGTCCGCGTCCAACGTTCGATAAATTTGCTTCGCCTTGGCGGAGGTCACATAGTCACCGCGACGGACGTGAATCGCGACACTGTTCTCACTCTTCATCTGGGCGGACAATCGCCGTGTCGTCTCAGATGGTTGTTCACGTAGTTGAAACTCTTCTCGCAGACTGCCACGCAATCCAGGAAAGAACTTCTCACTCTGCCAGTAGCCATCCAAATAGAGGTCTGATTCCCGAGCCAGCAATGATTCTCGAAATCCAAACGGTTTTTCGCGGCGAACCGGAAGCACTCCTTGGTACCCGGGAACAAACCGGCTTACCTTGTCCAACGCTCGCCCAACTGGGGTTCGCAAGAACTTCCCCGGAACTCGCGAACGATCGGCGTCCGACAACCGCGATGCGGAGATGGTGAAGTGATCAATCGCCAATGGGTGCAATCGATAATCAATAAATGCTGAATCGTCGATCAACAACGTTTGGTAGGTGCTGCGAGCCAAAGAATGCCCAAATGCATACTGAAACAATTGGTTCCCGAGTCCACCAATCAATCGTGTCACAATCATCGATCAAGCCACCTTACGAACTTGGGTTGGTCTTACGACGGCTGCATAGGCTTCATCGAGCGTGCGAATCAACCGTTCAATTTTGAGGTCGTCCATCATCGGACTGAGGCCTAAATAGAAGCCTTGTTCGTGGACCCATTCAGCTCCGGGATAATCTGATGGATCAACAGGTCCCAGCAGACTGGCTGCTGGTTGTCGTGCGAAGTTTCCTGTCACTACCGGACGAGTTTCAACGCCTGCCTCTTCCAAATGAGCTAGCAACTCGGTTCTGAATCCGACCGCATCCCCTTTCAATAACAGAGGCAACGCGAACGGACTGGCCTCACCGGCGACTGGCGTCTCAAAGCTGCCAAACCATGACTGACTTTCCGCGTAACTTTCGAATCGGGCTGCCAGCTCTCGGCGACGGTCGTTCATGCCGTCCAATTTCTTGAGTTGCTCCAACCCAAAAGCTGCCTGCAATTCAGTCGGCCGTAGATTGAATCCCCAATTGATAAACCGATAGCGATCATCCACCACTGATGGATTAGCAGAACCTGATTGAGACCCAGTGGTAGGCGTCTGCACGCCTCGCGACCAACCATGAGCTCGCAATACTCGCAATGCGTCAGCGTCTTCTTCGTTGTGACACGTCACCATGCCACCTTCCATTGTTGTCATGTGATGGGAGAAGAAAAAGCTGAAGCTTCCCCCCAATCCGAAGTTACCGACATGGTTTCCATCGTACTTTGAACCGAGTGACTCGCAGCAATCTTCAATTAACAGCAATCCGTGCTCTTCACAAAATTGCTCCATCAACTTCATATCGATGGGATTTCCCATCAAATGCACAGCGAAAACGCATTTGGTTTTTGGTGTCAGACGACGGCGCATATCGTCGAAGTCGACGTTCAGTGTCTCTGGATCAACATCGACAAGTGTGACTTTCAATCCCGCCATCAAAGGCGACCAAATTTGGGTAGGCCAAGTCACGGCGGGGACCAAGACTTCGTCGCCGGCCTCCAATCGAGGGTTCAACGGATTGATTAGATTGTAAGCCAACAACAAATCAGCTGACGAACCACTGTTGACCATCACGGCATCGTGACAACCGATGTACCGAGCAAACTGTGTCTCAAATTCGCGAGTCAACGCACCCATGGATGTCCGATAGTTGACCAAGCAATCCATTGCAGCGGCAATTTCATCTCGACCGAACGTGGGCACCGTCAATGGATACCAGTAGCGGCCGAACTCGCTGGCTGCGGGTTCCAAATGGTCATCCATCCATGCTTCAAAGGCTTTTTGGGAATCCGGGTTCATGCCGCGTTCGCCGAGTATGAGTGGTTGCTATGTAATTGCCGGTATTCCAGGATCGTTCGGGCGATCCCTTCGCTCAGCAAGATGCGGGGCTCAAACCCCAGTTGTTTCAATCGCGTGTTATCCGTGCACTTGCGAGGCATCCCATCGGGACGGGTTGTGTCCCAACAAATCTGACCTTGAAAACCGGTTTGCTCTGCGATCATGCCCGCCAATTCGGCGATACTGACGTCTGTTCCCGGACCTAGATTGATGATTTGGCCTTCGGTGTTCGCATCGAACAAATGCAGCATGCCCCGAACAACGTCATCGACATGAATGAACTCACGTTTGGCCGATCCGGTTCCCCAAAGCGTGACCGATTCAGCATTCTGATCGACCGCGTCGCAGAACCGTTTGACCAGAGCGCTAAGGACGTGACACCGGGACAAATCAAAGTGGTCGCCGGTGCCATAGATATTGCAAGGCATCGGCAAAACACACTGCATCCCCATTTGTTTCTGGTAGCTCTGAGCCAACCGAAGTCCAGCTATCTTCGCCAACGCGTAGCCTTCATTGGTCGGTTCTAACGGACCGGTCAACAAAGAGTCTTCGATCATGGGCTGAGCACACTCACGCGGGTAAATGCAGGTGCTACCAAGCAACAGAATCTTTTTAACGCCCGATTTGGAACATGCCCCGAGTTGATTGACTACTAAGCGAAGATTCTCATCCAAAAAACCTACTGGATCGTTCATGTTCGCGACGATCCCACCAACTTTGGCAGCCAATAGGAATGCGTATTTTGGACGGAATTCTTCAACATAGTCCTGCACCGCATCGGCTGAGCAAAGGTCCAGTTCACTCCGCGTGGGCGTCAGCAGATTGGTGTAGCCCCCGGACCGCAGATACCGCGTCAACGCTGCGCCGACCATACCGGCTGCACCGGTGATCCATATCGGTTCGTCTTGCCGCATTGAAAATCCTTTTCCTTTGGGCAGGTTTCTTTCTGAGTCGCAAGGTCGTCGAACCGTTAACGATCGAACGACTGAACATTCTTGTAGGAAACGACTTGTAACAAATTCAATGTCAATTCTGTACAAAGCATTATCGGAACGGACGAGTCAGACACCAATTCGACACTGCCTCCATTGCATCGACTCGGTAAAAGACACCCGACTTGCATTTCTCTACCGTTTCTAAGCTGCATCCTTGCGAGAACGCGACGCAATTTGAAAACGATAGATCGGACGCAAAACTTCCCGTTTGACTCGATCGGTCATCGCCTGTCGCTTGCCGCCTCCGCCGATTGTGCTCCCCCCTAGATTCGCCGAGACTTCATGAACGCAGGATGGGTTCATCACGACCACACGCACGCCTGTGACCCATCGCATTTGAATGAACGCATCGACGGGACGATCCAATCGGCTCGATGCAGCTAACAACCTCTCAGCGGCCAACTTCGTCACCAGCTGTGCTGACGTTCGCAGTGGAATCACGTCTGGACACAACAAAGCCCATTTAGATTGCTGCGATAAAACCCGGTGCGGTGACGTGAACGGTCGAACTTGAAATTGGACGTAGTCGCCACTTCGAGCATGCTCACTGGCGAAGGCGAGCGATTCTGCAAATCCAGGTTCGAATTCGATGTCGTCTTCGACGATCAACGTTTGCTCCCAACCCTCGTCGACGATACGTTGCCAGATGCCGCGATGGCTGAGAAAACAACCGACTTCGCCGACATTCAGCGGAAACGGATACGAAGGTAAATGCAACCGAGGCTCAATCCATCGTTGTAATTCATCGTCTGGCAACAATTTGCCGTCTACCGCATCGTGAATCTGACATGGTACCGGACACGTTTGCAGAATCCGCTGAACCTGTGGCTGTCGCGCGGTGGCCCGCAGCAATGTGACAACGAGTGCTTGAGACACGTTCATGTTTTCGACCTCGTGGGGAATCCATTCGAGTGCGTGGTCGTGATGATTAAAGATCGTTGCCGGATGAAGTCGGCGTTCACCGTCTTGAGGCGGCGTTTCAGGCTGCCATCATTGAGGGAACGCATGCTTCTAACTCAGTTTCCTATTCGGTCCAGCTTGAATCGTACCGCAGCCAGTAGTCCCGGACCCAATCCACGGGACCATGCCCGAATTTCCGTCGCGTACCCCAGCGGTAGTCGCCCTCTGGGACCACGTCAATTGGCCGCGGGTCGCCATGAAACACGACCACCTTGGCTTTTGCCGGCCGCTTCACTTTGGGGAAAATCTGATTGAGCGGGTAGTACTTCAGGCAGTGCCACTTGAAACTGGAGGTCCATGCAAACGGCCAGTAGTTCACGTCCGTCGCACTATCGGTCAAAAAATCTTGGTCGAGTTGAAACCGATCAAAACACTCCTGCTGGTGCTCGTTAAATTGCCGAAACAATTCGGCTTGCTCACCCGGATAAAATCCCAAAATGGATCCCTGAACACCCCGGTCAGGACGCATCGCAAGTGGGACCAAACTCCAGAGCGTTGGATTCCATTCTCGCAGTGCATGAAAACCTCGTTTGGCCTCCAAACGATCAAAGAACCCATCCAGGTTCTGGTTAATCATGACGTCGAGATCCAAGTACAGCGTTGGTTCATCAGCGGGCAAAACGCCTGGTGCCAGAATCGACAGTTTGGGCCAGCATCCCTTTTCCTGATGCTCAAAGGGGATGCCTAAATCAGGCATCTGAATTCCTTCGACCCCATCAGTTAATCCAGCCACATTGTCGGTGACGCAAACAAACCGATGTGAACGGTTCAAGTTGGCTGCCACAGCGTTTCGCAAAACGGTGACATACGATGCAGGGAATGCGTCTAACCAACGTGTACAGACAACCGTCGCCATGGTCTCGCCTTCCTTGGTGAGAAATGGGCATAGGAATTCCCGTCCAACGACGAGAAATATGTGTTTCCCGCGGAGGTTAGCGAAGTTGGTGGGTCGTTACCAGTCCGATTGTGTGTGATCGCTTAAACGGAGCGCACCTCGCGGTTTGCGATTGGCATGGCGTTAGATTTTGGA
>TARA_R110002073_G_scaffold5649_1_pt1 | contig 32079 bp, 14 predicted proteins | sample TARA_R110002073 | Tara Oceans TARA_R110002073 (sample SAMEA4397174) | marine metagenome | biome: Polar Biome; feature: [DCM] deep chlorophyll maximum layer (ENVO:01000326); material: water (ENVO:00002006), including particulate matter (ENVO:01000060) such as... | depth 40 m | reverse complement strand
TCCAGTTATTGGAGAGCCTGTTATTGTTAATGCAGTTCCTGTTTCTGTTAATGCAACTGAAGTTACTGTACCTGCAGGAATAGCCGGGAAAGTAGTTAGATCACCTGCACCGTTTATATATTGAGATGATGATCCTGCCCAAGTAAAAGCTAATGTACCAGAAGCAGTAATAGGAGTTCCTCCCACATCTAACGCATCACCAGCTGTTGATGCTGCTACACTTGTTACTGTACCTTGTGGTATTGCTGGGAAAGTAATTAAATCACCGTTACCATTTACATATTGATCTGAATTTCCTTGCCAAACACCAGTCATAGTTCCTGAACTTGTAATTGTGTTTGAATTTACATTTAATGCTGTTCCGTCAGTTACAAAATTAATACTTGTTACTGATCCTGATCCTCCAGAAGCAGCAATTGTAACTTGGTTTGATCCATTATCTGTTAACGTTATATTTGTGCCAGCTACTAATTTTACTGTATCTACAGTTGCATCTGAGCCTGTAAGTTTTAAATCTACATTGCCTGCAGCTTGTATACTACTATAATCATAAGTGGTATTTGCACCTACTACAATAGCATCTGCAAATTGTTTAGCTGAAATCAAATTTTGATCTACTTTTGGTAAGTAGGCCATTACATTTAATGAACTAGAACCTTTATTAGATAGTACAAAGTAATCATCATCACTTGGTACATAAGGTAAAGGTGCAACAAATTTTTTCTTTGAAAATAGTGTTAAAACATCTTGAAGTAGTGAGCCCATTTTTTTTTATTTATAAGTACAGAGCAGATAGCTTCACGCTTGTCTGTGCTGAACATGTTATTGTTATATTACCGCTAGCATCATTAAAAGCATCAACTTCAAAAGGTCCTAAAAAGCCTTCTTCACCAGCTGCTAAGCTGAGTACTGCATTTTCTTTTTTAAGTGTACCCAATAAAGGATCTACTACTGTTGTAACAATTGGAACTACTGTAGCTGTCATAGCTACACCTCCGCCATTAGCAACGTGAAAAAATTGAACTGCTGTATTTACAAGTGTATCACCACCTGCTGCTGGAGTAACCGTTGTAGGTTCTAAACCAGCTTGAGTTATTTGTTGTGCTGTTAATACCGCCATAATATTTTATTTATTTAACTGTTTCTATATCCGTTTCTAAAAGCTTTAGACTGAACAGGCTCAGGTGCTCTAGTAGAATCCATATCACATTTGATTCCTGCTTTTGCTAACCTTTGTCTCTTAGCTACTGCTTTTGCATTTCTTTTTTGTAGAGTCTTCTGGTATACAGAAGTAGGGTTATAATACCCATTCTCAACGTTTCCGTTTCCCATAGGGAATGATATTTTCTTTGCCATAATTTTTATTTATTAAGCAGATGTGATCCATCACAGAGTCCATCAGAATTCTGAGTGTTTCCACATGTACATTGATTTTTATTATCCATATTATTTTCTTGTTCCCATGTAGTCTAACCTAGACTTTGATTGATCACCTTTTTTTGCTCCTCCTTTTCCCATTTTGTCCATCATATTGTCCATAACACCTCCACCATTCATGTAGCCCATTAAGCCTCCACCTTTAGCCATTGATTCCATGTTTGCTTTTTGTGGAGTCATGTCACCATCTCCAGCTCCATAAGTAAATCCACCCATGTTGTATTTTTTTGCTTTTCCCATAATTTCTAATTTTTATTTGTTAATGTTAATTTGATCCTGTTGATTGTTTTCTATTTTTAATTCCCTTTTCAAGATCTACTTTTCTAGCATATCCTGTATTTTTTAATAACTCTGGGTCATAGGTTGTTCCTTTATAGTCTGTATAGATTTTTTTTATTTTATTTGCAGCTTTCTTTATAAAAGGCTTAACGGCTTTGACTATTCCACCTAATTGTTTTTCATCTAAAACACTGCCACCTTTAGTATAACCCATAAGACCACCACCGTTAGCATAACTATGCATGCGTTCTTTATTTCTTGATTTTTTATTTCCCATCTTTATTTTTTCTAACTTTTTCAATTGACCTTCCACCAAAGTAGGCTCCTATTACTGTTATTAAAACCAGTTGTAGTAAGTCTACCCAATTAGCTTTTACTTCAAATGCAAGTAACCCTGCATCTATAAATACTAATAACACTGTTGATACCACTAAAAAAATAAGAACCATAGGTCTTACATTCTTGCTGAGCCAGCTATCACTAGTCATGTCTGCACTCCATCTGTTGGAAATTTCTTTTTCCATTTCAACTTCATGCTTTGCTATTAATTCTTTTATCTTTAATTCAGCTGCTAACTTCTCATCTTTAGAAGTAATAAGCTCATCTAATACACCACCTATTCCTTCAACTAATTTAGTTGTTCCACCTGAAAATATTTTACTTAGTATACTCATAATTTTATGGATATATTATTATTTCTATTCCTGTTTTTTCTAATACACTATCATTCTGACTTAAAGATGAAGTCTCATAGGTGACTATACTAAAATTATTAGTAGAGGATGATATTAAATTTGTTACTGAAGGTCCGTTTTTATAATTTCCTGTTGCAGCTGTCATATATACTTTATTTATATCAGCTAATGCAGATGACCATGTAGCTCTATAATTTCCTACTCCTACACGTGTATAAGTTAATGTTTTACCTGTTGTGTTTTCTAAGACTGTTTCTACTGGAGCACCTGTTGTTGTCTGAGTTAACAAAGCTCTATAAACTGTAGAACCACCAGAACCTGCTGTTATAGAAGTAACATGTCCTTGTGAATTTGTTGTAATTGATGAAGGAGATGCATATGTTCCCGCTGTACCATAATCATTATGATTTATAGTTACTCTTTTCTGTTGTGCTTGACCACCTGGTGTGAGCTCATCACCAACAGTACCTAACGCTGTACCCCCTACAATATTTAAATCTTCTTCATTTGTTACAGCACTATTCCCTACAATTACATTATTAGCTCTAACTAAAAAACCAGTATAAAAACCAGGCATAAGATAAACCTGTTGTTTTATAAGTTGATCACCTGCACTACCATCACTATACATTACATAGTCTACAGTTGCTGGAGTCACTGTAGGTCTTGACATTATTAAGTTATCTGTACCTAAAGCATTTACACCTATTGTTACTTTATCAGTTGCACTTACTCCTATTTTAAGACCACCTTCTGTTGATGCTAAATCTGATTGTGTAAAAGTTACTGTATCAGTATCAGCTATAGTTTGTGTTGTAGTTCCATCTGTTATATTAAATGTATAACTGCCTCCACCACCAGCTGAAGAAATTTCTATTTCACCAGCTCCAGTTGTAGCAAGTGTAACATTACTTCCTGCAATTAGTTTTCTAAAGTTTAATGTTTCACCAACTTTATCTTTCCATACACCAACTCCTGATCCTCCAACAGGAAAATTAGCTGCTAGATTAGGTTCTCCTTCTGTTGTAATTTCTATATAATCATCATCTGCAGAAGTTGCAAGAGTAAGGTTGCTGCTCATTGATTTCAATGATCTATAAAACACAGTACATTTTTGGGTTGTTACATCAACCACAGTCTTTTGATAGACTTGACCTGTACCGGAAGCAGGAATTGCAGGAGAATTGGCATGATCACAATGTTCTGCAGCAACCTTGAAGTCTCTAACTTTAATAACTTTAACGGTTTTGTATGGTATTGGAGATGCTACACCAGTCATATCTGGCTCCTCATTTACCCCTAAAACTAGAACATCATCAAGACCAGCTGTCTTAGCATATATACCTCTTCTTATTAGACTTAATATGTCTGTTAAAACATTCATTTTCTTTTTTTGCTTTTACCACTATAAGTATTATGAGTTCCTCCACCCAATTTTTTTTTAGCTCCACCTTTAGGAAACTTCTCAATATTGCCTAGAATCATTTCATCAAGTTCACCACCTGATCTCATTAAAAGTTTTGATTTTTGTCTAGACAGTTTTCCTACTGATAAACCAAGTCCTTTCTTTCCCATAATTATATTATGCTTTTTTCTTTTTTTTACTACACGTTGTCTTATTGCAATGACCTAAACAGATCTTACCCATAGATATCCATTGTATAAATGAACATATATTTTTCATTGATTGTTTTTTTAACTCCTTTAATTTTTTCATCATGATAATATATTTTATTGTACTATATAAATAATATACAAATTTTGTATCACTTAAGCAACTGAATCACATATATAAATACTATCTTTGTGTTACTTGCATAATTATAATATACAAAAATTATGTCAAAAATTTAAAATTTAACCCATATGAAAAAAATAAATCAACTCCAATTTAAACATAAATTTAATCTAGAAGTTTTTCCTACAGAAACATTACTAGGTGTTAGAATAATCAACTGTGAGGTTTTATGTGAAGACAAACAATACCGTGGATTAGGTGGTATTGAAATTGGATGTATATTTTTTACTATCTCATTTGTAAAATTATTGGCTTAGACTTTTATGTCTAGCCAAAATTTATTACATTATATATACCAAGTAGCTGCACAACTCTTCAGTGGATGTGCAGCTTTTTTAACCCTTAGAAATCAATATTATGAAAGACATCTTTAAATCTAGAGTAAATATACTCCCTTATGAATACCCACAATTATTAAAATATAAAGATGCAATTAGACATTCTTATTGGATAGATACAGAGTTTAACTTTACAGAAGATATACAAGATTTTAAAATTAATATTAAACCTCAAGAAAAAGATGTTATTAAAAAAACAATGTTGGCTATTGCTCAGATAGAAGTTAATGTAAAAACTTTTTGGGGTGATTTATATAAACGTATGCCTATTACTGAAATAGGAGACGTAGGTTTTACATTTGCAGAATCTGAAGTAAGACATAAAGATGCATATGCTAGGCTTTTAAGAATTCTTGGTTTAGAAGATGAGTTTAAAAATGTAGTTGAAGTACCTGCTATTGCAAATAGAATTAAATATTTAAAAAAATATTTAGATGGTACTAGATCTAAAGACAATAAGATGTATACTAAATCAGTACTACTCTTCTCTTTGTTTATAGAGCATGTAAGTTTATTTAGTCAGTTTTTAATTATGATGAGCTTTAATAAAGATAAAAATGTTCTTAAAGGTATATCTAATGTTGTAGAAGCTACCAGTAAAGAAGAAGAAATACATGGTAACTTTGGTGCTGAAATCATAAACATTATTAAAAAAGAAAACCCAGAATGGTTTGATGAAAAGTTTCAAGAATTAATTTATTCAGCTTGTAAAAAAGCATATGAAGCAGAATGTGGTATATTAGATTGGATCTTTGAACAAGGTGAGCTCAGTTTCTTACCGCAACAAACAATAGAACATTTTATTAAAAATAGATTTAACAATTCACTAGAAAAAATAGGTATGAAACCAATCTTTGAAGTAGATAAAAACTTACTTAAATCTGTAGAGTGGTTTGATATTGAAATTACTGGAACCAAAGAAGGTGATTTTTTCTACAAAAAAAGTGTAGATTACAATAAAAAAAGCAAGAGTATTACTTTAGATGATCTCTTTTAAAAAAACCAACATGGAGTATAAAAAATATTATTGGCTAAATGAAGACAGCCGTACATTTCTATCAAGAGGATATATAACAGAAACACCAGAACAAAGAATAAAAGACATAGCAATCAAAGCAGAGAAGTACCTAAACATAAAAGGCTTTGCTGAAAAGTTTGAGGATTATATGGCAAAAGGATTTTACTCTTTGTCTACTCCTGTATGGATAAACTTTGGTAAACAAAAAGGGTTACCTATAAGTTGTTATGGTTCTAATGTGGATGATAACTTAGATAGTATACTTAACGCAGGCCGTGAAATTGGAATGATGTCTAAGTATGGTGGAGGTACAAGTGCATATCTTGGAAACATCAGACCTAGAGGAAGTAAAATATCTACAGGAGGGCATGCTGATGGACCTATACATTATGCTAGAATGTATGATACAGTTGTAGATGTGTGTAAACAGTCTGAGGCAAGGCGTGGTGCTTGTGCAGTATACTTACCTGTAGAACATGCAGACATAGAAGAGTTCTTAGATATTGGTACTGAGGGAAACCCAATACAAAATTTACAATATGGTATTACTGTAACTGATCAATGGATGGAAGAAATGAAAGGTGGAGATAGAAAGAAACGTAAAATATGGGCTAAAGTAATACAAAGAAGAAGTGAGTTTGGTTATCCTTATATAATGTTTAAAGATACTTCTAATAACAACTCTCCATATAAAGAAATAGGACTTGATATAACAGCCTCTAATCTATGTTCAGAGATTCAACTACCAACAGATAGTTATAATTCTTTTGTATGTTGCTTAGGATCTATAAACCTATTGCATTGGGATGAAATTAAAGAAACTGATGCTATTCAAACATATGTGTACTTTTTAAATGCAGTAATGGATGAGTTTATTATCAAGTCAGAAACAATGCCTGGTATGAAAAGAGCATATAACTTTGCTGAAAAGCATAGAGCAATTGGTCTAGGTGTTTTAGGATACCATTCTTTATTTCAATCTAAGTTAATAGAATTTGAATCTCTTGAAGCTAAACAATTAAATTCAGAAATATTTAGAACTTTAAAAGACAGAAGTGAAATAGCCTCAAGAAAACTACATGTTGATTTTGGATACACATCATTAAGAGAGGGGTATGCTAATACAACTCTTATGGCAATTGCACCAACCAAGTCTAGTAGTTTTATTCATGGTGCTGTATCTATGGGTATAGAACCTATTAAATCCAACTACTTTATTAAAGACCTTGCTAAATCTAAGACAGTATATAAAAATCCATTTTTAGAATGTGAACTAGAAAAACACAGTCTTAATACAGACAAGACTTGGAAATCTATTTTAAAGAAAGACGGGAGTGTACAACATTTAGACTTTCCTACTAAAGCAGTGTTTAAATCATTTGTAGAAATTACACCTAAAGAGTTGGTTCTACAAGCAGCACAAAGACAAAAATACATTGACCAGTCTCAGTCACTTAACTTAATGATTGATCCATCAGTTTCAGCTAAGCAAATTAATCAATTATATTTATACGCTTGGGAAGAAGGTGTTAAAACTTTATACTATCAATTTAGTAAAAGTAGTGCTCAAGACTTTGCAAGAAATATTTTGGAATGTTCTAGCTGTGAAGGTTAATCTTCCTTCTTACCTTTTCTTATTTCGTAAATTCTAATTATATTAAGAATTACACCTGTAATCAATAATGCCATTGTAAGAATTGAACTAAAGTCCATCACCATGGTTCCTGCCCCTGCTACTGTTGTGAATCCTGCAATAGAGTCTTTTGTTTCTGCTAGCATAATTTTGTTTTTGTTTATATAATAATATAAACAATTTTTAGTTAAATATAAAATATATTACTTATAAAATTTAAAACTTATTTTATATAAAAATCATCATTAGTTAAATAAGAATCCCATTTCTGAATGCTATATACAATAGGGAATACATCTTTAAAGTTTTTATATATTTTAAGTTGACCTCTCTTTTTACCTTTTTGATATACTATTTCACTATCTCCATAAAAATAGTCTTCTTCTTTACCCCCTGCTTTAAGTCTTAAACCTTTGTAGCCAGTTGTTAATGTCATTCCTAGTAGTTCAGATAACTCACCAAAAGTTCTAGTAGCTGCCACCGGATTACCAAACTGTTGGAATACTTGCTTACCACCATCAGGAATTAGAGGCATAAATAACACCATCTCTTTGTAGATTCTGTTTACTTGATACTTTGTTAAGTTCTTCATTCTTCTTTCTAAGTCAGTATCATCTCCATCTCCAGCTAGTACTTCACTTAATATAGAGTTAATTAATAATGCACTTGTCATGATAGCTATCTCACCCATTGTTCTATAGAACCCAAACAGTTTGTTCTGTGCACGTTGATCTGCATTTCCACCTTTTCCATCATATCCTTTTTGTGCTTGCATAAAACCTTTACCATAGGTATTAAATTCTGTGTTACCTTTTCTAAGTTGTTGACCTGTATATCTTAAAAAGCTAAGAGCTGATCTATATCTACCTTCCATCCAACCTAAATTCTCATCAAAGTATTCTCTTTGGTATCTAGCTCTAATAGCTGGTGCCACCCACTTTTTAAATTGAACTGCAAGTTTACCTAATGTATGTTGTTGCATAACCATCCTATCTTCTCTAGCATAGTTACCATGAATTTGTTTATTTATTTCTCTAATCTTATTTCTTAGATCATATCTAAATTCATCAGTATAGTCTTGCTCACTTCCAGGAACTATTTTGTTATTCTTATCTACCTTAACAATCTTGGTAAAACCTTCTTTAATCTTATTTGTGTGTGACTTGGCATCATACATAAAGGCATCATATAAAGATAATGTTTCCCCAGTGTCTGGGTTAAGCATAGTAGTATCCATCAAGACAGCCATACCCATCTTAGTTTGTACATTGTATTCTGCTGCATCTTGCATTACATAACCCCATTCAGCTGCTCTTTCAAACCAAGTTTTACCCTCTGCAGTATCTGCTCCCTGTTCACGTAATTCAGACATCTTATCCATCATTCTGAACATATCTACAAATGCTTCATATTTACTATTAGCTCTTTTAGGATCATACTCACTTGATTTTAAACCTGGTATTTTACCAAATGTAATTACGTCAACTGCATCTGTCATTGCTGCACCTGTTCTTGAAACCATATCAGGCAAGGCTCTTTTATTAAACTCTCTTGTTGCTCTTAATTGTGCCTCTCTACTTACAAATCTACCTGCTAATAGTTCAATGTTATTGTTGACCCTACCAATTAAGTAGTTATTAAAGTTACCAAAAGGGTTAAAGGCTACATAAGATAAAGAAGATAGTTGAATAATTCCCTCAGCTATTTTATCACCCGCTCCCTTTGTAATATTTTCATTATCATAATACACTTGACTCATCCATTTCTGAGCTCTCTTCTTTGTATTTTCATTTTTAGCATACTTGCTTTTTGGTGTACCTGAAACCACACCTTTTATTTTATCAATGAAAGTTATACCTGATCCTTCAGAAGGTTGGTAACTTCTGTTTTCTATAACTGTCATCATTGCATTAAGTGTATCATCAATGGTTGCCATTGTCTCAAAGTTTTCTGCCATTGCACTAAACTTAATAAGACTGGTTGCTAAGTCAGTACTAATTTCTCCTACACTAGGTGTTGATCTTAACCTAGCCAACTTACCATTAATTGTAGCTATATCAATATTGTAATCATCTTCTGTATATGTAGTGCCATCTTGCTTCTTACCTGTTTTATATTGGTCTTGTAAAGCACGTTTCTCTTTTTCTACTTGTTCCATCTCACCATCAATCTTTGGCCTGCCTGTATAAAAGATAGGCATCTGATCTACAATATATCCAGTAACAGGATCTACCATAACTCCTTTTTGAGTTGAAGTACTATTAAACATATTCCATGTTTTACTCCTCACAGTTTTTGCATATAGTTGATTCCAGAAAGATGACTTCTTTTTCATAGTATTAATAGCAGCACCTTGAACTAATGGTATTCTACCAAGCATGTTATTTTTAACATTCTGTGGTAACTTTTCTAAAAGTTCATTTTCAAAATACTGTACAAACAATTCATAGAATTCTTTTTGTGCTATTCCTAATGCATCACTAGGATTCATAATGCTTCTATATTGTTCACTAGTCATATCTTGAGGTAAGCCATCTACTGGATTACTTCTTTCTAATGCTACTCTATACTTTACTTTTGGTGAGCGGTATGTTTGACCAGCTATTACAGCTCCAGTAGGTACTCCATCTATTCTTATTGCTTTAGTATACTCATTTACTTTAAAGTATCTAGCTTCATACTTTGCATATTGTACATCAGAAATACGTGGTTTTCTATACCAATTTCCAAAAGAACTACCATCTTTACCAGGCACATAGTATTCTACTCTATCTCTTGCATCTTTAAATTCTTTTGTGTATGTGTGATATTCACCATCATCATACTGTTCATCTGTAGTTCTTTCAGCTCTAAAGAATGCACTGAATGCAGATTTAGCATCTGCAAGATCTATATTATACTGTATTTTTGCACGTCCCTCTTTAGTTTTTTTAAGCTCTTCTATATCAGATGCTAAAATTTCTTCATACTGATATGGGTTATTATCATTATCATATAGCGGTGCTCTTAGTTCTTCTTGCTTTTTATAGTATTGTAGACCAATCTTTTTTACATAGTTACCTGTAAACTCACCATTCTCATCATATACTAACATAAAATTATATGCTGTATTACGTTTTGCATTGGGTGTAAGTTTAATTACTTGGTTACCTGCTGCTTTAATTACAGCTTCTCTTTCTCCAACTTTATCTAACAACTCTTGTTTTTTAGACTTATATATTTTATCCATCAAAGCTAAAATAACATCACCTTGTGTAGCTAAATCTCTGGTGTAAAGATCTGCACCAGATATGTCTCTAGCTTCTTTTAACAACAATTCTAGATCTGCTTCTGTAAAAAAGCTTCCTTCTTGACCATAAGCTCTATTAGATTTATTTCTAATAATTTCTTTAACATAATCATTAATGGCAGCATTTATTAAACCTTGCTGTGTTCCATCAGCACCGGTTAATTTATTAAGATCTGTCTTAAGAGACAAAATTAAAGATCTTTGCGTTGCATTTAAAGGTGCTAGATCAGTGATGCTTTGTAAACCCTGGAATGTTTTTATAAACTTATCAAAATTTAATACATAAGTAATATATTCAGATTTAGCAAAGTTCTTAGGATCTTGAACGTAGGCACTAAACTTTCTAACTTGTCTTAGTGAGTCTTGTAATAATTCTGAATAAGCAGAAGATCTAGCTATAGGCCCCTCACTCATTGCTATATTAATAAAAGCAATTGTAGAAGCTAATTGTTCTATTGCTTCATCTTTTGTTCTATCAATAAATATAGAAGCTTTGGCTAATTTCTTTGCCTCAAGTAAATCTATTTTATTTATTAATGATAGTTGATACTCTTTTAGTACACCAGAAATAGTATCATATACTGGATCTTCTGGAACTGGTGTAACCGTTTCTGCTGTTTTTTCATCTTCTTCTACTAAATCTGCAGGAACAACATCTGGATCAACTAGTTTATCCTCCATATCTTTAGTAAGCTCATCTAACTCTTCTTTTTTAGTTGTATCAGGATTGAGCGGCATAAGCATATTAACATAATTAATATTCTCAGATATAGGATGATCCACCCATTGATCAGACTTAATATTCCCATTGAACTTTTGGTTCTTTCCTTTCCCACTTATATCAGCAACTAAATGAAAAGTAGATGCAGCATAGTCTCCCATGTATACATCATATCCCATATTCTGAAACATCCTTCTATAAATGTTTACTTGTAGGTTATGTTGACCTCTAGTAGATAATTTATCAATTCCTTTTTGTTTCAATAAACTATCTTCATTTAGAGCCCATTCTTTATCATAATATACAGTTTGTTTTCTTCCTACCTTTGTATCTTCTGTAGTATAGGTTTTTAAAGAATTTTTTGTAGTCTTTAAATCTACAATTTTAATAAAACCATTTTTATCTACAATAACTAAATCAGCTGTACCAGCCATTTTTGTTGCTTTGTCAAATACTACAACTTGAGATAAAGCAATAGATCCTTCAGGCATTATATTAGTTAGTGTAGTTTGTAATGTATTATAAACAGTTTTAGCAGTCTCTAGATCTACAACTTTCATTTGATCAAATACATCCTCTACACTACGGTGTGTTACCAAAGCATCTAATAAAGCATCAACATCATTACCAATATCTAAATTAAGCTGAACATCTTCTAAGTTTTTAAGAGTGCCTTTGATTGCTGTAGTAACTGAGGTATATGGTTTCTGCTGAAGCTTATCTGTTATATCATAGTATGTGTGATTCTTCTCATTCAAAACAACAATGGTTTCTCCTGAGTCTCCTCTTTGCATTTCCTCTTCAGTTTTAAATCTGCTACCAGACAATGAATTAACTTCAACATCTGATGAGTTGGCTATATGAAATAAACTTTTTATTATTTCTGCCTGTACTCCATTAGCTTCAGACAAGGCTTGATCAACCTGTCTTTTCTTTTCTGGAGTTAAACTAAACCTTATCTTTCCATCAGCTCTACTCTCCAGTTTAAATTGTATTCTTTCTGTATTTAAAAGTTTAGCAATATCACTTAAGTTACCACTTGGGTTTATATCTTTTACAGATAAGGGTGTACCTGTTAAATACTCACTAAGGTTGTTTATAAGTTCCATAAACCAATCCATAAACTCATTTACTTTGTTTAGGAATCCTTGGCTAGGATTAGTTTCATATTCTTTCTTAAAGTGTCTTGATAAGGCTTGTGTTACTATTTCTAGATTTCTTTCAGTATCACTAAAGTTTCTGGTATTCTCATTATACTCAGCTTTTATCTGCTGAACCATTTCTGGAAAAGTCTTGCTGGCCTCTGCTAACAAACCATTAAATAATTCAGGGTTGTCTACTTTGATTGCATCTACTAAAGGGTGCAGCATCTCTTCTATTGCTGTCTCATCAGTTACTCTACCTTTTATTAAGTATGCTGTACCGTCTACATAAAAAGATTTTACATCTTTAAATTTAACATTACTCTTTTTCCATTCTGGAAACATAGAAAACATATCTGCAGCTTCAGTAACACTCAACATTTCTACATTAACTTGTGGAAACATTCTTTTTAGGTGCATAACAACCTCTCTAGATCTATTAGTATCCCATGACCTAGACTTTTCAAGTACATCTTTATTAGTAAATAAATCCTCATTTACAATTAGTCTATATGTCTTTGGTGTTCTTTGTAATGTAACTGTGTCAGCAGGTATATTGTTTATTCTTAAATATCTATATAGCTTTTTAACATTAGCATCTAAAAACATTGAGTCATATTCTCTTGTAACTGGATTGGAATTATTAATTAAAAATTGTCCCTGAAATGTATGACCTATATGTTCTCTACGTAAGTTATCTAATAAACTTAATGCAAATGATTTTTGTTTTAAAGCAAAAGCAACTTTCTGATCAGATACCATCTCATTAGCCTGAAAAGGTGTAGGAAATGCATCTGAGTTATTAATGTCTTGCCAAGTATTTATAACACTATTAGTTCTTACTTCTGTTTGAAATACATCTTGTAATGCTTTATACTCTGCAGTATTTTTATTTGGACATCTTGCCATAGCTTATATTATTTTATACCTAGACATTTTAGTTGATCTAAAAAAGCTTCTTGGTTTTCTTGTTCTGTTTCCTTCTCTTTAACAAAGTTATTATTATATTCACTAATCATATTACTAAAAGGAAATAATTTATTTTCCATCATAATACTTTTGTTAGATGGATTACTCATAATGTTAGCATAACCTTCAGACAACAAAGGAAACTGTGAAGCTTCTCCAAGTATATCTTCTGCAAGTATTGCATAATCACCTTGTTCATTCACATCTATTGTTGGTAATGCATTTTCTGTATCTTCTAGAGTATTAACTTCAGACTCTATATTTTCTATTGCAGCACTTTTTTCTAACCTGTTTTTCATCAAAGCATCTGTATCAGCCATATTTATACCATTAGCATCTACACTTTTGTTTGTAGCAACTATATCATTAGTTGTGTCATTCAATACATCTTGCTCTATAGCGGCAGCTTCTGACAATCCAAACTCTCCCATCTTATCCATTTTACTTTCCTCTGAAGTTTGATTATTTTTATTCTTTACATACTCTCTATTTTCAGCATATGTTGGTCTACTAAACTCTGGAGTATTAAACATAAAACCAATAGCTGTTTGTTGGTTAGACCCATAGGTTGGAACCTCAGAATATTTAATTGTTAAACTATCTTGTTCTGCATTTGCTTTATAAGTTTTATATATTGCTCCACCAAGTTCTGAAATATTTGCAATTCTTACATAATTTTTTATACTAGCATCATCTTTAAATTCAATAGTAAGTTTGTCACCTTTTAATTTAACAGGTTTAGGTAACATTGTAAGTTCACTTCGTACTAAGTTAGGTAGCAATGGTCCAGTTATGTTAGAAGTTAAGTATCCTACCTTAAACTCTTCTATCAATTCTTCTTGAGTAGAATTAAATGTAGTTCCAAATGTTACTTCACCTTCTAAAGTTTTTCTTACTGAGTCAACCTGGTCTAAGTAATCATTTAATACTTGTGGTGCAATTGCAGATAGTAAAGAACCATATCCTAATTGTAATCCATCTTTAACCATTATATAATTTACTATTGCTTGTGCATCATCTTTAGTTTGCACATTAGTATATAATTTATTAAAGTCATTTACAAGATCTAATTTTTGGACAGAATTAATTTGTCTAAATGTATTAGCCATAGCTAAATTTAAACCAGTTGTATTATCAATATTATCAGCTTTAGTAATGTCTAAAAAGTTCATAATAAAGAAATTATTTGGATCATTAACTTCTGCCCAATCAAATAATCTTTGTGCTGCATCTACAACAGATTCACTATCACGTGATGGATATAGTATTTGGTTATTTAATGTAGCAACCTTTCTGCTATTATTATTCATCATATGATTGTCATATGCTTTAATTGTCAAATAAGATAATAAATCTAATCTTACTTTTTCTTTTGTTTCTTCTGTAAATGATAGATCCTTTGTATTCATTTCTTTAAATACTTCATCAGCTAATACACTAAAGTCAGCACTTGCAGTTAAAAATGTTGTAGGCAAAAGCTTTTCTTTAATTTGATAGAATATCTTTAAGTATGTGTTCTGGAATGTCTTACCCTTATAAATATTAGATAAATCTATAGGGGCTTTAGGGTCCATTAACTTTTCAATACTTTCAGCTTTAGTATTTATATCTACTATACTTTTACCTAAACCTTTAGTAAGTCCAGTAACAGCACCCATGTTTCCAGTAAATGCAGTAAGATTTAAAACTTGTAAAAATAATTCTAAAATTTGTTTTTCATTTTCTGTGTTGCTATTATTAATTGCATCTAATAGCATTTCATCTGTAACCAAATCAGCAGAAACAAGTGTTGTATTATCTTTTAATTCAGCTTTTACTAAAGAAACAATACCAGCATCAAACATATCTGTTTTGTTTATAGCTTCTATATAAAGGTTTTGAATTTTTGGTACATTTATTAATAACACGGCAGTCTTAAGTGGAATACCCAATGCAACCATATTCATTAATACAGCTGACGCATTTCTATTTAAACCAAGCTTACCAACATTACGGTCTTTAGCATTGTCTGTTGCCATGGTAACTAAAGAAGAATTAACATCTTGCTTTCTATCACCATTCTCCATTACTGTAACACCATATTTAGAATAAGACTTACCGTTAACTGTAATTGGTTCTTTTAATTGAGATTTATATTCAGTCAATAAACTTAAATATAAATTAGGCAATACAAATGCACCAATTGATGCACCCTTATTAGCTTTAAAAGCAAGTATCTTACCATTTAAATTGTTAATATCTGATATATTCTCTTCTACTTTGTTTTTAAAATAATCTGACTCACCTGCTAATTCAGTTAACACATCTGTGATTATCTGTTGATCAGCGGATTGATAAGAAATAGGAATTCCAGTTTTACTTTCTGTTACACCAGTGTTAGATACCAATGCATATTTGTAATCTACAAGTTTATTATTCAATGGTGCTGCATAAGGAACACCAAACTTAGCCACATACAGTGCATACTGTGCTTTAGTAATAGGAAGACCTAATATCTTTAATGCTTGTAAACCCCTTTCACTCAGACCTGCATCTGTAACATTGTTTTCTTCTGCTAAAGTTATAGGAGTTTTAGATTCTGATTGTTCATCAACCCATAAATTAGCTGCTTCTGCATACATGCTGCCAGACTTAAGAACTTTTTCACTTATATATCTGAAGTATTCATCATAACTTCCTTCTTGACTATACTCTACAAACTTATTATCTTTTACATAAAACTCTTTAATTAATGCAAAAACTTTATCTATATCAAAATCTGCACCTGATATTTCTATTAGTTCTTGAGAAAACATTGCAGTAGACCCATAATAAGCAGGCATAAAGTCAACCATTTTTACAGCCATAGCAGAATGATTATCTTGAGTAGGTATTCTTACAGCAAACATCTTGCTTATAGATTCAGGCATTTCTATTGTACCTTCTTCAACTAAAGTCATAATGTCTTTATAGTGAGCTGGCATTATCATTTCTGAATACCTTTCTCCTGTAGCTGTAGACTTATCTTTAGGGTTGGTATATCCCATTAAACCGGTTCTTAATCTATCTAATACTACTACACCATTATGATCACCTTTTACCAATGAATCTAATTCAACTAAAGCTTCTGGATTTTTATTAAAAACATTTTCTCTAATTACTTCAGATCTTACTGGTACTCCATTTGCATCTACTTCATATACTCTTCTATATACTTTATTACCAAAATCAGAAACTAAAGTTAATGAAACTCCTGGTGCACGTTCTGATAAAGTACCCTTACTAAAGTAACTTAAAAATAACTGTTCAAATTTCTTTACTGTTATAGGATTGTTTAAATCATAATTCTGTACACCATTTGTAGATGAAAAGAAATCTAATAATGTTTCTGATGACTGAGAAGCATTTAAACTATTGACTGCATAATTTAAAAATGCTTGAAGATTTGGTGTAAGTTTTCCTTGTTCTTTTGATACAGCTAATTCATCATAAGATGTTCCTAAAGTAAATATTAAATTTCTTTTATCTTTAAATTTAAGTTCAACTCTTTGTGACACAGCCTGATTATATGCTGCTCTAATTTCTCCAACTGTCATATTTAAAGCAGCTACTAAAACACTATCATTTTGTTCAGATGATAAAATCTCTTTAATCTGAGTAGGATCAATTATGTCTAACTTGTTACTAGGATTTAAAACTTGTAAACCCATCATTCTAGCATCTAAATTTGTTACTCCCTCAGTAAATTCTCTTGTATTACCTAGCTGTTCTATGTTATTGATGTTTTGTTTCATCATCTTAGAAGCAGATTCAGGAGCAGCAATACCAAGTGTTTGTGCACCTTCTTTATTTTCTAAAGCTTCTAACTTAATTCTTAAATTATGTAGCTCAATTTTATTTGGTTTAGCAACCCACTTCCCTTGATCATCTAATGTTGAAGTATATTGTGGTGTTAATACAAATGCAGACATCTTTAAGAATGTCTTACCATCTCCATAAACTAATTTCTTAGAATTTAACATAGCTTGTTGATCTACTAATCCTATTGGAGATTGTTCATTACCAAATAATTCATTTGCTAAATCATAAGTTCCTAACGGTAAGGTCTGTCCACTTTCAATTGCATCAATTAATTTTGCTTGAGCTTCTGTAAGCTTACCAAAACCAAACCACATGTATCTAAATGCTTTAGTAGTTATATACATTTGAGCATCAGCTCTATCTATATCTTCTCCTGTAATAGATGATTGACCTTTTGGTTCTTCAAAAGTAATTAAAGAAATATCTTCTACATTATGATCTACTCCCAGTAGAGGTGCAGAGAAAGAACTATATGCACTATAGTATGCTGCATTTTGCATCTTAGCTCTCTTAACCTGATCAATAGGGTCTTTCAAAGACATAGCTTCATCTCCTAATAAAACTTGGTTTATAGATAATGTATTTATATAATCATTAATAAATATTTGTTTTAGATTGTGTTCTTCTAAATAATTTAAATTAAGAAGTCTGGCTGATTTTAATGTTTCTTTTCTAGATACTCCTTGTCCAACAGCTAATCCATCTTTAATGTATTTAGAGAACTGATCTCTTACATTTAATTCATCTAGTGTATCTTGGAATTTATTAAACTGACTTTCTAAACTTTTATTTATATCTTCTTTTAATGCACCAATACTTGTGTCTGCTGCAGACAAAGCATTTTGTAATGTGATTGTATTACCTTCTTTACCTTGTTCAATAGCAACTCTCTCCAGTCTTGTTCTTAATTCTTCAGAAAGAGCAAGTTTATTGTTGTTGATTTTAAAGGCTCTTCCATTTTCATTAACATTGTATCCTTTAATTAATTGTCTGCCTGCATCATTTAGTTGTTGTGCTTCTCTGTTTATTCTAGAAAACTCTGTAGCAATTTCATTAACAACAATATCAATAGCTGTATCAGTTATTTTAACGTCACCATTTACTGTCTCAACTGCTTTAATGACAGGTAGTCCAAGCATGTCTCCTGTATTAGAAGCTTCCATTACTCTGACAAGAACAGGAGCTATTCCTACTTCATTGCCTTCTGCATCTAGCACTCTGTCTACTTTGTTACTCTTTATATTAAAAAATGCAGTGTAGTTATTAATCATTGTAATTGCAAACTCTTGGGGAGTAAACTCACCATATGTTTGAGTAGACTTAACACCACTTATAAATTCATTTAAATCTGCTTCAGTATTTAACTCTTGTCCAATCTTACTTCCAGCTATTCTAGAAATCTGCAGCTTTTGTTTATTAGACATATTTCTAAATGCTGTACTATTTAGCAAATAGTTATTAGTTAAGTATGGATCATTAGCTTTTAAACTATCTAATGTACTAATGTTATTTAAAGCTTTAACTTGTTTTAAATGATAAGTAGGCAACTGATGTGCAAATACTAAATCACCATTAGGATTTTTAAATACTGAAGCACCCACTGTCTCATCAAATGCAGCATTGTTTTGAGATAGCTCATATAACCTAGAAGCTATACCATCATTACCTTTACTAAAAATATCTGCATTACGTTGTATACCAAGCCTAAGTTCTTCTATAGTTGTAATATATTCATTAACTGTTTTGCTAGTTTGATTAAGACCCACCTCATTTATACTTAGTTGATCAATGTTATTTCTAACAAGACTAGCTTGAGATACATTTAATACAGATGATGGTTTTCCCTTTAGTGCACTAAATCGTATGTATAATGGACTTAGTTTTATTCCTACTAAATTAAATAGATCTATAGAATATTGTGATGCCTTAGCATTTAATAGTTTGTTTGTTATACTTTTATTAGATATTAATAAATCATTTAAGCCATCAAGTAATTCTTCTATTTGATTCTGAACCTTTTGATTATTAAATCTTTTTTTCTTGCTTATATATGCTTGATTCCATTTATCTAGTTGTGCATTAATATCATCTCTTTGTGCAGCAGAATATATTCTAATATTACCATACTCATCTCTTTCATTAAATATATAATTTACTCTATAGTTTTGGAAACCTTTAATTATTGACTGTAAAAATCCTGGATCTTTCATTACAAAGTTAACTGGCAAAGGATCTTTACTTAACAATGTCTCAGGACTAATACCTACTCTGTTTAAGATTCTATTTACTACAGCACCTGCATGCGGGTTATCTACCCCAAAGGCATACATCTGTTCTAAAATTTGTTTAGTGTCCTCTGTATTTTTAACAGCCTTTAGCAGTGCATTATAAGCATACTGTGCATCTACTGGAATAATAAGTGGTTGAGTTCCAATATTCTTATCACTACTTTCAAGTTCTGTATTACCATACAAATCCATAACAACACCCTGATCACTAGCAACTAAATTTGTTGTTGCTATAAAACCTCTTATAGATGAACTTAAAGAATTAAAACCTCCAATCAATGAAGCATCTTTATCATATTGAGAAGTTGTTCTTACTCCAGTAGAGTCTTCAAATTCATCTAAAGTAAATTGTTCATTCTCTACTTGTGTTCCTATTGTGTTTAATTGAGCTACAACAGCTTTAGTTATTTCTTCAGGATAGATATTAAATGCATCTTGTATACTACTTAATTCAGCAAGTTGTTCTTCTGTTAAAGATTCATTGGCTGGATTTAGTGGGTGATATAAAGTTTGAAAATCACTCATTAAAACTTCTAAGACAGATGCTGGATTATATGAACCATTTACTTTACTAACTCTGTTTAAAAACATTGCCGCCATACTACCAATTAATGGATTAGATATGTCACTGTTCAAATAAATAGTTCCTGATCTTATATTTCCTGATAAATCTTTCACCTGTTCATTACTATAAGGTAATAATGCATTAGCTACAATAGGACCTTCATTCATAGCAGCAGTAAATTCATTCTTAGCTACTTGAGCTTGTTGATATTTTCCTGTGTCAATGTTTTTAAATAAAGTTTGAAGCTCATCCTGTGCAACATTATTAAATAAAGACTTAAGCCATTCTATAAGTCTAGTGAAAAATGACTTAACTTCAGCATCCACATTAGAACTTTTGGGATCCATCTTAAACTTCTCAAATTCATCTGCAAGATATTCCTCGTAATATTCATTTTCTAATTCCTTCTCAGTCATATTAGTATAAGTACTAGCTGAGTTTCTGAATATTCCTAATTCTTTCTTAAAGCTTTTTCCTTCTGCTCTAAGTTTTTTTCTTACCTCTTTTCTTGCTATGTTACGGAACTTAACTATTTCCTCTTGAGATAGCAACATTCTAAATACACCATGAAATGCTTCATGATATTTAAATGGAGACAAAGCTTTTGTAAATATAGTTCCTTCTACACCATTACCTATACCACTCATGTTTAACATAAATGCACCTACACGTTCATTATTGCTCTGGAAGTTGTCTCTTAAATTTTCTAAAGTCTGAACAGAAATATAGTCAGGTAAATTAATATTAGCCCAATCTATAAACGTATCTATCTCTTCAATTTCTAATGGTGTTAGACTAGGTTTTAAAAGTTTGTTTGCAATTTTTGCAAGTTGTTTATAATTCTTTATCAAGCTCTGATATTGTTTGCTCTCTTTTAATGCTTTAGCGTGATCTTTAAAAGGCACACCTTCAAGTAATTCTTCTTTATATATATCTAGTTCTTGCTTAGCTCTTTGTAAAGGACTTTCTACAACCTTTGTTGCTTCTGCTTTACTACCTCTTCCCCCTTGATTTAAAACTAAAAGTTCTATTCTAGACTCTAAATATTTATATACATTTTCTTCACGTGCATTTAATTCTAATCCTCTTAGTATTTTATTAACTATAGCCTGTAAAGTTTGATTACTATATTCTTCAAATTCTCGTTCTAATTGTTCATCAAACAATTCATCTGATAATCCATTTATACCATCATCACCCAATTCTTCATTTGTAGGATTCTTTAATGGTTTAACCTCATCTGGTTTTAAAGGTCTAATAAATGCAACATCTTTAGACGCCTGTATAGCTGCATCATCACCTGTCACTCTTAATTTCTGTTGCTCTATAACATTAGATAAAACATTGGTAGTACTTTTTTCTAGTATTGTTTCAACTGATGCACCATCAGGAAATGACTGTCTAAAATTAGCTGGTGAAAGTTTAACCCCTTCTCCTCTGACTGCTTCATCATTATTAAAGTCATCTATTAAAGTTTGCATTTCTTTTGCAGAACCTAGTTTTGCATCTCTTACTACATCTTTACTTATTTCTATTCTAGCTTTTTCTTCAAAATTATCTTTACCTAATTTTTTCTTTAATACAAATTGTGGTTGTCCAAATGGGCTAACTTCTAAATCAATAATATAACCAGGCTTATTACTTATAAACAACTCATTGTTTGTCTCTTCATTAAATTTTTCATTGAATAATACATCTCCTTTTTTATTATCTTTAAGTGTATCTTGAGCTCTAGAAATAATCCTAGTATACAAAGCAGTAACTTCCACCAATGTTTTCTTTCTAGATTTTAAATTAACTGGAGCATAGGTTCCATTAGGTAATTTGACAATAACATAGTATCTATCACTACCTGTGATCATGTCATTATATCTATCTCCTAAACCTTCTTTTACATCAGCTCTAAGTTTAGATTGTGCATCACCTTCTAAATTAGTTACTGTTTGTACAGTTCTTTTCCCTAAATCAGGATCATATTTAAAATCATATATAAGTATACCACCGTTTCCATCTGAATCATTATACAATAAATCACTTACAGGTCTTGGTATTTGTTTTCCTTTTTCTGCATAAGCAACTTTACCACCATCAACCTTAAGACCAAACTGACCAAAACCATTTATAAAAGATACTTCTCCACTCTCAGTTGTTAGTGCTAATTGATCTAACTCACTAACTATTAAAGAATTTAATGCAAAGTTATTATGAACTAAATTTAATAGTTCTTCATTAGACATATTTTCTACACCTCCTGGAAATATAGTGTTCAGCATTTGACTCTTTGACATACTGCGTGGATCTACTGGCTTACCTTGTAGATCTTCCATTACTATATATTGATTATTTAAAAATGCAAAAAAGTTACCTTCATTTGTATTTGGTGGGAGACCAAGCTTATTCAATGCATCCATTAATTTATTATTAACAGCTGCATCCTTAATTCTTATACCTATTTGATATTTACTTTTTACAAGTTTAATAAGTGGGTTAGGAGATAAATATTCTACACCATCTTTATCTGTCATACTAAATGGTCTTTCACTTACTTCACCACTATTTTTTGGAACTGAAATAACAAACTCAAGATTTGCTAATTCATCAGCAGATAACATGCCAACAATAAGATTATATCTAGCTTCTGCATGACCAAATTTACCACTACTTTCTCCTTGATTAACTGCCTTATATGGTGTAATAGGCTCATTAACATCTATACGTGCTACATTAGCATTAAACTTAGTAGTATCTAAATCTTGTTTTATATATACACCTTTAAATTGTCCTGGCTGTAAAGTGATAGTATTACTTTTTAGCTCTTTTTTGTTTGGTGTATTTAATGCAGCAGGAATTATTTTTAAATATCCATTGGCTGCTTCACCAGGATTACTTAAAATAATAAATGGTTCATTATCTTTGTATACAAGCATTCCTTGATTCAAGCCTTCTACCCCATCAAAAGGAAATATTGATGTGTCAGGTGCTGTTGCTTCTATTATCTTATATGCAGCTAGTGCTTTACCTAATGTAGTAAATGTTCCAAACCTATGTACTTGGTTTTTTTGATCTAAGAAATTTAATAGATTTTTAGATAAGTTGTTTCCGTTTAAATCTGTAATCTTATACTGAGAAACTCTATCTCCTGAATTTACATCAATTGTATCTATTTTTATAAGTGCTGCAGTAGATCCTTTCTCTATTACTTTTCTGTTTGCATCTCCTGGTATATTAGATCCTTTATCAGGAACTACATCTATATTTACAAATATATCAGATAGCTTTAATCCTAACTGATCTAATACTCTTCTTACTTGAGGGTTTTCTTGTGTCTCTCTAGATAGTGCCCATTGTTCAAAACCTTTTTCAGAAATAACTACCTCAGAACTTAATGGTCTAATATATTCTATTTCTTGTGTGCTAGGGTTATTGGACATTTTACCAGCAGCCCAAATCTTTTTTAATGCATTAAAACCATTTTGTAAATTTACACCTTCTTGGCTATCCCTCCATCTATCAAAAGATATTACTGGATCACCCATTATAGATGCTGTAGCCTGATACTTTCTATATTCTTTTTTTAGTAAAGCATTAAGCATTGGTGTATTATTTGGTTGATCTAATACTACATTAATACCCATATTACCTAATGTATCTTCTACATCAGCAGCAGCTTCATTTGATAACTCACTTTCTGTTTTTGGTTTAACTTCTGGTTGATCAGACACTTCTGTTTCTTGAATCCCAGCATGTGTTCTTAGCTTTGCTTTAATTTGTTCATGTAAAACTTTATCATTAACTATAATGTTTCCATCAACACCAACTCCTGATATTTGATTAGTATCAGTATAAAATGTTTTAAGATACTTAACATCATTTGTTTCTAAAAACAATTTTGCTTCTTCTGGATCAGAAAAAACAGAAGGGTTTAATGATGCAAGTTGATTCATCAACTGATTAGCTTCTTCAATACTTGTATATTTTTTTAAATTTTCTTCAAAGTTTTCTTTTATATTAGAAAAATATTGTTTGTTGTATTCAAGTTGTCTATTAAAAATTTCACTAAATCTTTCTGGGTTACCTAAATACTCTATAGCTTTATCATATACTTTAGCTCTTTCTTTTAAAGCAATATGATCTACTATATCTATTAATGCTTTATTAATATTATCCTCACTTACAAAAGAATCTTCTGTTCCTGCAAGATATTTTACATATGCTGTAAATGCAGGAGTTAATTTTTTAATATACCTTCTATCAAATGACCCTTTTCTTTTTCCACTTGACTTAGTAATATAATTACGGTTTGTTAAAACAGCTCTAATAGCTTCTAACTTTGCAATTCGTTCTGCTTTATCAGCAATTTGTTTAGTTTGTGGTGCTTGATCAGAATCTTGAAATACTTTTTTTTCATCTTTAAGCATCTTTATTTCTGCATCTATACTTTCTGCACTAAGAAGTACAGTAAGATCTTTAGCTGCCATTTTTTCAAAGATAGGTTCATTCTCTAATAAAGAGTAAATCTTATTTGATCTTTCTAATGCTTTTGTAAAACCATCTTGTGTAAACATATATAAGTATCTAGCATGGTTCCATGCATTTGCACTCAATACTGCTTCTTGAAACTCAGGAGTACCTTTTTTAAATTTAGAAGGATCAAAAGGTTGTGGAAATTTACCTATAGCATCTAGATAATTTTGTTCTTGCTTATCTATAGCTTCAACCATATTAGTTAAACGCTCTCTTATCTTTCCATTTTTAATATCAGATTTCTTTACTCCTGCTGATCCTGAATATGCTTCATATAATTCTTCATTAGTAAGCTTTAACATGTCAGTCAACTGACTCCTATAAATTTGTGATGTACCTTGTTGAAATATAGTATTCATTTGTTGAAACTTAGAAGCATCTTGGTCATCTTTAAAAGCAAACATATCTTGACCATTAGCTTCTTTCATGCTATCAGCAAGTTGCTTCTGCATAAAAAAATTAAATTTAGTTTCATCAAACAATGAAGTAGGATCATCAATCTGATTATTCCATACTGTATTATGTTGTTCTAATATATCTTTCAGAAATCCATCTCTTTCTTTTTTGTATTCAGCCCAAGCTTCATTTTGTCCTTTTGAACCAAACGCACCCCCGTCCATTCCTAAACCTGAAGCTGCTTGATTTGCCCCATATTTATATATAGAAGGAACACCTTGAAAAAATAATTTTTGTGGTAATTGTACTACACCACCCATTAAGAAACCAGACATAAACACACTAAATCCTTCTGAAGATAGCTGTGACCCTATACCATTAGCAATCATAGTGTTTCTTAGTTCCAATCCACCAGCCAATGGATCTTTCATAATTTCATTATAGTATCCTGTAGTTGCTGCAGATACTGCTTCTTGTGATACTTCTTGTACACCTTCTGCTATATTAGCAGCAGCATATCTTAACATGGCTGCTCCACCACTTCCTACTAAACCTTTCCATCCGCCTGCTTTCACTTTTTTAATAGTACCAAAAATATTTGCTCCTACATTTTCAAATACATTTTTGTTTAATACACCCTTAGCATTTCTTGTAGCTCCTGTTTTTACTATACTTTTAAAACCTTTTCTATAAGAATCATTAAATACTCTACCTAAAGTTCTATTAAATCCACCCATTGCATTCCCTAGTACAAACCAGTTACTAGCATATATTATAGGTGCGTTGGCCATAGTAGTATAAAATGAACCTTTACTTGCTGCTGATTCAATCTTTGCCATGTCATCAGGTGTAACAGGCCTACCTGTTTTTTCTTCATGTATCCTTATACCATCTCTTACAAGCTGATTGTAAACCATACCACCTTCCAACTTACTTTCTGCTAATGCTAAATTTATTGATCTTACATCTCTATAAAAACCACCAAATGTATTAGCTGCTTTTGCTATGTTAATACCATTTTGTGTTGCATTTTGTGCAGTCTTAAAATTCTTTAGAGCATATAGTGTATTAGGTGCAAATGCTTTTCCTAAAATTCTTCCACCTGCGTTAGCAGCAGTCCAAAAGTCTTTAGCTGCATCAGCACTTTTTAAAGTTCTATAAATATCTCTACCTGCATCCAGCCCTCTAAATACTGTAAAATATTGTTTTAATGCATTGACTCCTCTACCAATATTTACAGCTGTTCTTCCAAGCAACAATGCATCTGATGCTGGATTTAAAAAACCTTGTACTCCAGCTGCAGCAAACAATGCTAATTCTTCTACAGCAATAGATCCTATAATACCCATTGTATATGCAGAGTTTAGCAATAGATTATTAGTCCAAGCCATACCACCATCCCTTGAAGAATTACCAATTCTCATTGCATCTTCAAATTCCATTGCGGTAGAAATATCAGGTGCATATGCATAGTTGTCTCCATCAAAAAAATCTCCAATAGATCTATATACACTACTAAACCCTGAACCAGCTAAGCTTGTATATTGACCAAACATCCTAGCCATGTCATCATATACATCACTATTTTGATTATAGTATTCTTCTGTATTACTATAAGGAGTAAAACCTAAGCTATCAAATTTCCTGTTGTTAAAATATCTATCAAATTGTGAGCTTCTCATATTCACAAATCTAGGAGCAGCTATATCATTAGCCGGTCCCTCAGAAACATTTTCATTTAATATTTGTTGTATTTTGCTAAAATCATTAGCAGGAGGATTCTGTTGAGCAACTGGATCATATGTACCAGTAGCTAAAGAAGGTCTAGCTACACCTAAACTAGCTAGAGCAGGTATGCCATATTGATCTAATTCATTTTTATATCTGTTGACACCTGAAATTATACTTGGATCTATAGCATTAGTATCTGCAATGCTAGTATAGGCATTCTCAAACATGTCTGTAACGGGTATAAAGTCTTGGCCTGGTGGCACTACACTAGCATGTGGTCTTTGTGCTGCTTGTATAGTACTAGCTAGAGACTGATCTTTTAGATTAGTGTCATTTTGATTCTCCATCTATTATTATTTTTGGCCGTTTTCAGCGTTATCTTGTTCCCTAGCTAATCTATTTTGTTCTCTCTTGCTTTCTAAAAATTTGTCAAAAGTAGAAATACGTTTATCTAAACCTCTTAATCCATACTGCATATCAATAGGTTGTGTTTCTGTTTTTGTAACATAAGAGCCACCAGGTACATATGTGTTAATAGAATAATGTAAGTTATATTGATTATTTCCTGCTTTAATTACTCTGTATTTACCAGTAGGAGATAATCCTTCTGGCATTTCAAATTCAGCATAACCATTACCATTAGCTAATATTGCAGTTTCTATATTAGAATAGTATAGGTTTTTCTGACTTTTTGTATTATTATCAAATTCATGAGGCACAATAAAACTTATACCTGCAGTACCTTGTACACCATCTGATTCACCACTAGCACCACTTAGACTATTTATTTCTTCCATAGTTAAAGCACCAAATTCTACACTACTACCACTAGCTGAATTAGAACCAAGCTTTTTACTTGCTAACCATTCTGGTCCAAAATTAACTCTATATATAGCATTTTCTTTATTTGGGTCATCTGACTTACCAGCCACAGGCATATACTGTATAGTAGCAACGGGAGCTATCTTATCAGTGTTTGATCTTTTAGGATTATTGTACCATGTGTTTAAATCTTCTTTATATAAGTTCCAAGCTTTTAATGCAGTAGGATCATTTTGTAAATAGCTACCTACATCATCAAACTCTAATCCAAAAAATTCTCTTGATGAATCTAGATCTCCTTGTATAACACCATATTTATTACCTGCATTATCTAATACATTTAGTTGATCTATTAGTTGAACCATCTCAGCTTCCGCTGCTGGGTTTGGTGAAAGGGGGTTTAACATATATTCATATGTTGGACTCATTACAACATCAATACCTTTTGCATCACTACGTCCATATGCTGTAGCATATAGATCTCCACTTGCAAAATCACCAGAAGTAAGTCCTATATTTAATCTGTTTCTTTGTTCTTTATAATATCTGTTAGCTTCATCTTTAACTGCTCTTTTATCAATCATCTTTGCTCTAGAACCATCCTTGTTATATACTGGTTGATTTCTAATAACATACGTATCATACACTGTATCAAATTCTCTTACCTCTTCAGTAGCATCAATCATGTAATCTTTATTACTAGTACCAGTATCCCAAGTCCAGTTTCCTAAATCTGGATTTGTAATATTACCAGATTCAATTCCTTTTACTACTAATTCTTCATACTCTTCAAAAGTCATTAAAGTATTATCTTCATTCATAATAGGAGGAAAACCTGCATCAGACATTTGTTTATAAATACTTTCACCATCATCACTTTCTAGTAACTGTCTAGATGTTACTTCATATACATCTCTATGATTTTGTAAAGCAGTTGTCATATATTGATCTAAACCAGCTTGTTTATTTAATGTACCATTAGCTCCAAATACTCTACCATATAAAGCATCATATTGATTTCTTTTATCAGAGCCCATAGTCAAAGATGGATCATCTAAAGTTCTTTGTCTTGTATCTTTAAACTTAGTAGATAAATCTGTAAACAAATTTTGTACAGCATTTCTCTGACTATATATTGATGGACCAGCACCTGTTCCTGACTCACTTACTTTAGCATTTGGATCTACTTCATTTTGACCACTTAATCTTTTTCTTATTTGTTCTATAGTACCTCTGTAATCTGTACCGTCTTGTAATTTAACACCATATGTTTGATCCTGACTAGAGTTATCTCCAGTTGGGTTTAACAATTGCATCATAGCTAAACTATCTTCTAGCTGAGAATTAAATACTTTATTATCTTCAGTTACATATTGTTCATTAGTTCTTAAAACAAGGTCAGTATTAGGATCTAACTCTCCATCTTCATCTGTTGCTCCGTCTATAGTAGCTCCATCTCCAAATATAACCCTAGCATCTGTAAGAGCATTACCTAATGGATTGTTTAATCCACCTAGCTCACCTTTCTTTTCTGCTAAATCTTCTGCTCTGTCAGCTTCGTATTTTTTTAAAGCCATATCATTTTCTGCATTAGCCCTAATCTTAGCCATATCATATCTAAACTTATCATCAACCAATTTTCTTTCATTAACTCTAAAAGTATGTTCTTGATCTCTGGCTCCATATGACACAGCAGCATTTACTAAATCTCTTTGTATATTAGCACCCATAAGCATTCTATATGCTTTATTTAAGTTGCCCTCTAAGTTATCTGTAGGTATCTGACCTTCTCTTCTAATATTCATTCTAGCATCTAAAGCAGCTTGTGTAGCTTCTGCAATAGACATTTGTTCTTCTAATGCTTTTTCCATATCAGAACCAGCAACAATACCATTTTGACCTTGATAGTTTTCCCAATTAGCTTTAATATTAATCTGTGCTGCTTGTTGAATTAAACCTGCTTTAATACCTTTCTCATTTCTCTCATTAGTTTGAGATATAATTTGATTAGCCCAAACACTTTGTCCTTCTTCAACAGAACTTACTAACCCTCTTTGCAATCCATCAGCAGCAAAATCCCTACTGGCAACAAATGCATCATCTGCATAAGCAGCTTGAACTCTTGGATCTGTCATTAAAGTTTGTTCTAATACTTGTAAAGCAGCTCCAGTAATAAGAGCACCATTTTGATTAGTAATTATAAAATTTCCATCTTCACTAAATTGATCCATCTTCATTTTTAAAGGAGGATCCATCTCACCTAATATCTCTTCAGACATTTTATATAAGTTTACATTCTGTACATACTTTGGATACTTCATAGCCAATGCTTTGTCTGCATCAGCATTAATAAAGTCATCCATTTGGTATTGTAAACTTTTTACACCCCTTGGTGAATATCTATCTAATGCTTTTTTAGTACCCATATCCAAAAATCTTTGGGCTTTCTTCTGTTCATTTCTATAATTAGAAGTATATACTATATCTTTAACAATTAAATCATCTTCATAAAAAGGAGCAAAAACACCTTTTGCATTATCTGCATTTTGTTGTAATGATAAATCCATACCAGATATTTTTTCAATAGCTGGTGCTATAGTACTTGCATACTGATCTCTTTTGTCTTTGTTATCCATTCTAGATAGATCTGCATATACCACCTTGTTATACAGTTCATTAGTTGCTTTGAAGTTAGCATCATACTTATCCGTTTTAGTTTGTAAAACTGCAGACAAAAATTTATAATCCGGTGTAAACGGTTTAATGTCTGGTAAATATGTATCTGCTCCTTTAATATATGTTGCCATAGTTCAAAATTAATATAATTTAATAAGTTTACAAAATGTAATAAATAAACTCTTTAAGTTTATACACCCATTGTACCACTGTAAAATGGCACTGCAAACCTTTTCATTTCTCTACCATTTCTGGATTTACGTGTTATCTGTACATTACTAGATGGATACCCAGGTAAACCATTAGCTGATGCCTCTTGTGCTCCTAATGTAGTATTTGGTGTTTGTTTATTACTACCTCCTATTTGACCCCAAACCTTTAACGCATCAGTCATATTAAGTTCTTGATCAGGAAATTGCCCTTGTATATCTGTATACCAATCTTTAAATGCCTCTGCTTGTGGTTGTTGAGAATCTTTATATAACTGTTTACCATCTTCTCCAAACTGTACTCTACCAGCTGCTTGTGGATTAATATCATAATAATCATATAAATCATTCATATTAGCAGTATTAGCTGCATTAGTTATTCCTGTGTTATATAATTCATTTGCTTTAGCTGTTTTCCAATTAGAAAAGTTTTGTGCATTTTGAAGGCTTGTTATAGTATCATCATATAACTTAGTATCCTTAGCAGCATTTCTAACATCTACCTGTAAATCTAATTGAGGTTGAAGTGTAGCTACTTGATTCATTGTCTTAACGTTATTGCTATTTACTTGATTGATAGTTTTAGCATTAGCATCTAAAGTTTTTCCAAATACATTACTTCTTTCTAAGGCTTGTGGTCCATAAGCTTTTAATGCATTAGACATAGTATTTAATGAAGCATTGTTAGCATTAACTCTACCTGTATAGTCATCTAGTACATAATCTACTTTTTGTTCTTCTAAAGTAGGTGCAAAAGGTAAAAAGAGTTCATCTTCAATACCCATTAATGTATTTAAGTTATTCTCATCTTGTTTCCACCATTCTGCTCTTGCTGGTCTTTTTTCAGGAAGGTCTACCTTTGGTGTTTCTTCTTCTTTTACCGGAACATCCATAAACTGTTCATCTTGTGATGTAAAGTCTACATCTAACCTAGGTGTGTTAAACGTATGCATACCTAGTGCTCCATCATATCCTTCTCCTTGCACATAACCTTCATCCCCTGGTTTCTTAAAATGTGGTACATATGGTATACCTAATTGTTCAGCTTCTTTCTTTCTAGTTTCTTCTGCTAATACCTGGAACTCTTTCCATTGAGGATCATTTGCAGGTTTGCTATAATCAAAACCTTCAATCTGTTTAGTAACATCTCCCCATCTATTCTCAAAGTCTGCCTTTCCTTCATCAGACTTAAGCTGTGCACTACCATATGCATATACACCAGAAGATGTATCTGCTGCTATACTTGGATCATATTTACCATCAACTACTTGATTGCTATATATAGTACCTTGTTTTGTAGGTCTATTACCACCTGAATAAATTCCAGGTCTATATGATCCAATAGGAGAGTTTTCTAGCACCTCACCTTGTGCTTGGTTTTCTTCAGATATAACAGATGTTTCACCTGTACCTATTCCTTCAATATCTTCAACTACTACTTTAGGTTGATCTTTAAATTTTGAGTCATATGGTTTATATGCTCTAATTTGTTTTTTACCATCTACAGTAACTACAGTTAATTCATATCCATTCTTTCTGTATTCTTCTAGTTTGTTGTAATTATCTGAACCTTTTTTATATGGATTCTTAGCTGTAGATAATTTTCCATCATCTACAGTTTCTTCTTTAAGATCTTTATCACCTCCCCCATCTTGTGTTGTAACAGGAACATTTTCAACCACCTCATCAGTAACTTCTACAGTTTCTTC
>TARA_R110002073_G_scaffold8027_19_pt1 | contig 32129 bp, 27 predicted proteins | sample TARA_R110002073 | Tara Oceans TARA_R110002073 (sample SAMEA4397174) | marine metagenome | biome: Polar Biome; feature: [DCM] deep chlorophyll maximum layer (ENVO:01000326); material: water (ENVO:00002006), including particulate matter (ENVO:01000060) such as... | depth 40 m | reverse complement strand
GCACCCCCCCGTCGGTGCTGGCGGATTTTTCTCCATATCGCTTAACGGCAAAGCTGAATGTCAACATCGACGGACTGTTGGTGGAACAGCCAGGATTTGAAGGCACGAATGAGTTTCTGCGGCAAGGAGAGAGAGTTTGGAAGGTTGAGGGAAGTGGCGTTTCTCTAACTCCATTTCAAGTCGATCTCTCAAATCAGCCAACAGGAAAATACCAATATGAAATAGAGACAAGCGTCTTCAATGGCCCCAACGGCGGTGCGCGAAGTACATCCGAAGGCAGCATATATAACATCAACTTTCGCGACAGTGAGTTTGGTGCTGGATGGGGTATCGCTGAACTTTGGGAACTCGCCGAAGATGATGAAGGAGCCGTCTTCGTGTGGAATGGACAAGGCGAGTCATTGTTGTTCACACCGCGGGGTGAGGAGATCCCGGTTGATGTCCCACCGTTCGATCCCGATTTGCCATTACCTCCAGTCGGGTTCGGTCAGATCGTCCAACGATACGATCCACCGGAAGGTGATTTCTCTATTCTGCTAAAGGATGACTTAGGACAGTTTCACCGCTGGCTTCCCGACGACAGTTTACATCGCTTCGGAGAGAACAATCGCATAGCCGAACTACAGAGTGACTACCATCACACGCTTACGTTCTCTTACGACCAAGACAATGTGCTCGCCTCCATCAGTGATAGTACTGGCCTGGAGACGATTTTTAGATCAGTAAATGGTCGCATTGCAGAAATCGAGCACCCGGGACAGCGAATCACGTTGTTCGAAATCGATGGCGTCGGTAACTTACTCTCGGTAACTGATCCCGATGGTACGAAAACGCAATACGACTATGATTCGCAGCATCGCCTCACGCAAGAAACCGACAAAAGAGGTCAGTCGGAACGAATGGTGTACAGCGACGTTGGTCGTGCCGAGCGTGGAATACGAAAAGATGGATCGGTTCAGTTCTATAACCCAACACAAGCAGCATTGCTTTCATCTATCGAGTCGTTGACGAATCCTGATGCTCCCATTTTCGCACCTCGTTTGGAGGAGATCGCGGCAACTTATATCGACGGTAACGGAAACGCCTTCGAGACAGCGTTGGATCCCGTGGGGCAGCGAACCGGTGGAGCAGATTCGGTCGGTATCTTGCCATCCGTCGAACGTACGAACAATTTGATAACCAAATCAACTGATTCACGCGGCAATGAAACCCAGATTCTTTACGACACATTTGGCAGCGTAAGCGAGACCACTGTTCCAATTTCTCGCGCCGAACTAATCACGCAATCCAGTCTTGGAAAAGAATTCTGGCTAGCCATTCCGCCAACAGATCAAGAGGAACTTACTATTCAAATCAGCGTAACGGCAAACGAAGACGGTGTCGGTAGAGTAAGTGCGCCAGCGACTGATTTCATGCAGACATTCTCGCTGCTAGAAGGAGAAACGACAGAGGTTGAAATCCCAATGGATTTCATTACCAAAAACGACTCGATCGAGCCGCTGGGACTGTTGGTTTCAACCGATGTGAATGCGAATGTGGTCGCGTTGTTGACAAGCCCTAGCAGTGGTAATGCGGCCGCATTTTCCATTCAGTCAACCAAGGCACTCGGACGGAACTACGTTACGCTAGGGGCACCCAATGCCGTGAACAATGGCTCTTACTTCTCCATCGTTGCGACCGAAGATAACACGGTAGTCGACTATTTACTTCCAATCGCAACCTTCGGTTTTCCCGCACGCGAAAAGCTGTCGGTAACCCTGAACCGTGGCGAAACATACTTGTTGTCAAACATTGAACGCCAGGGATCGAGCTCTTCTGCTCCCGACCTTTCAGGCACCGAAATCAGCTCTTCAAAACCTATCGCTGTTTTTTCCGGCCACTACTGCGCAAATGTGACAGCTGCGATTGGGTTTTGCGACCAAATTGTTGAACAGGTTCCACCCATCGAATCATGGGGTGTTGAGTTTATCGCGGCCCCGATTGGTGGGCGTGATGTAGAGAGCTACTACCGCGTCATTACACCGTACGACGATACAATAGTGTTGTTCAACGGAGAGCGGAAACGAGAGTCTGATCGATACTTCTCATCGGCAGATATTGTACGAATCGAGGCAACCAAACCCATCTTGATTGCACAATATGCGCCTGGGTTAGAAGCAGGTGGTGACACCGGTGATCCATTCATGATTTTCCTAACACCGCTGTCGTTAATGCAGAATGAATACCTGATTCCCGCAACCCCGGACGAGTTCGAGTCCCACTTCGTCAGCATTACATCCGACAACAATCTCAATTCTGTCTTAGTCAATGGAATTCCCATCTCAAGCGACTTCTTAAGCACAAACGCCGCCGGAAATGTGGCAGTTGTTCCTCGTACGGGTGAGCCACTTAGGATAACGAGCGAAGTTCCCATTGCCGTGACTTATTATGGGCACGATCAAGGGCCAGCCACTGGATATGGAACCAACGCAGGAATGGCTGTTCCTATTGGACATTCTCCATTGCGCGACGTTGCTACTTCAGAAACTCGTTACATGAATCGCGCCGAGGTAAATGGGGACAATTGGGAAGATGTTATCGTCAAGACTATATATGACTTGGAAGCCAACCTCTTTAACTTCCCTAATAGGCTTACTGATGCACTGGGCCGAAGTAACCTGTATTTCCAAGACTGGACGTACGATCAGGCAACATCTTATGTCAGGCGAGGTTCACCACATACGAGTGCTGATGATCGCGTGACGATTTTTGGCAACGTCGACAACGAGTTTGGTTCCCCTGTCGGACGAGCTGATCACAATTACGGACAACCCGACTTCGTCGTTGACCCCTTGGAGCGGCGCACCGAATATGAATACGATCAATTCGGACGAATTATCACCAAAGTCATGGCAGCTGGCACTGATGCCGAAGCGACACGTCGATTTGAATATGATACCGCTGGCAACCAGACTGCAATCATTGACGAGAACGGAAATCGTACCGAGTTTGAATACTCTCCCAACAACTATCTGACCAAAGTTATTAGTCCTGACCCAGATGGCGATGGTCCGCTTCTAAGTTCAGTCACCGAATACCACCGTGACGAAGAAGGTTTCGTTCGTCTAGTGGTCGATCCGCTCGGTGTTGGCCAAGTAATCGTTCCCGATGAACTGGGGCGAATCGTCGAAACTGCAGTCCATCCACTAGGTAACCAAATCGGGTTTTCGAGCGATGAGACGGTGCCGTTCATGGTTCCCGCCTATCCTGATGAGCGAGCGCTACGAACAAAGAATAAATTCGATGCGGTAGGGAATCTAACTTCCGCTACCGATCCGTCCGGAAACACAACTCGATATCGGTACGATGCTCGTAACCGATTGATTTCAACGACCGATGCCGATGGTGGCGTAACTCTTTTTGAATATGACCTCGACAACAACCTAACAGCACTGACCGACCCAGTTGGCAATGCGACACGGTACGTTTTTGGACCGCGGAGCGAAATTATTGAGGAGATTGATCCGCTCGGCAACACAACACGTTACGACTACGATGCGGTTGGGAATCTGATCCGGAAGCACGACCGGAACGAACGGCTGACAGTTTTCGAGTACAACGCCTTCGATGAGTTGATCACGGAGACTTGGTACACAAGTGCCAACGAACTGACCATTCAAAATGTAATCCATTATTTATATGACAATTCTGGTAATCTTCTCAGTGTCAATGACCAATTCAGTTCATTGACCTACGCGTACGATTCTCGTGATCGCGTGGTGATGGTCGACAATGCGGGGACGCCTGGAGCTCCTAATGTCGTGCTGAATTATACCTACGACGCATACGGGAACGTCCTGACAGTTACGGACGTGATTGATGGCGAAGCAGGAGCAACCACGTCGTATACCTACGACGCTTTGCACCGGATGCTCTCGATTGAACAAAGCGGCGAGAGCGTGTCTGAGAAGGCGGTCGATTTTGTTTACAACCAGGTTGGTCAATTCGGTGAAATCGCTCGGTATTCGGACATCGACCGCAACAATCTCGTGGCGTTGAGTGATTACGAGTATGACGAGTTGAATCGGCTCACCGATCTAGATCACACCAATGCCGCTGATTTGGTCCTGGCTGCATACGACTATGAATACGATCCATCGAGCCGAATCTCAGCGATCATCGAGAACGGCAAGACAACGGACTATTCCTACGATGACCACGACCAGCTAATAGGTGCAGACCGTGTGGACGATGATGTCCGTGGTGATGAGACGTATGCGTATGACAACAACGGAAACCGTGTGTCAAGCAGTCTCCACGGGAATAATTATGAAACGGGGCCAAACAATCGCTTGCTGTCCGATGGCACCTTCGATTACGAGTATGACAACGAAGGTAACATGGTTCACCGAACGGAGATCGAATCTGGTGACTTTCGGATCTTTGACTGGGATCACCGAAACCGACTCGTACGTGCCACAGACTTTGCAAGTGATGGTACAGCCACAAAGCGGGTTGACTTCATCTATGACACTGCGGATCGACGTATCGCGAAATCAGTTGATAGCGATGGTGACGAACGGGAACCAGCGGCGACTGCCTGGTACGCCCACAATGGGGAGGACGTTTTGTTTGTATTCGATTTCGAAACTCAGACTGACAGGGGAGAGTCAATACTCTCGTCAAGTCGATACCTCAATGGACCATCGAGAGATCATGTTTTGGCTACAGAGGCAAATCAGAATGAACAAACACACTGGTTTATAGCAAACCACCTAGGCTCTATAACAAAGTTGTTAGATAGCGAGGGGATGCTCGTTGAATATTATGAGTATGATAGCTATGGAGGCATCTACGACATTATGGAATCTCCTAACTCGGTAAGGTTTGGGTTTATTGGGCGAGAGACCGATGAGGAATTAGGACTGACACACATTCGCGCACGTTATCTCGACAATTCGACGGGGCGATTCATTAGCGAGGATCCAGTTGCCCCGCTAACGTCCGAGTCAAACTTGATGCGATACGCATATAACGACCCCATTAACTTTGTCGATCGAACCGGCTTAAGTGCGGAGGCTTTTACAGGGATGCTCACACAGGCAGCCATTTCCGGCCTAATCGAAGATATTCTTATAGATATTGTTCCCTACTATATTGACAAAGGAATCGACTATTTACGTAGCCAACTTACTCCCGAGCAGAGATTAAAGTACGGACTTTCTGGTGTCCCCCAAATTGACGATCGGGAGCCATTCGGCCCGTTCATAAATCCAGATCCCGTCACCCCTGAGCAGGGCCAAGCAATTTACGATGACATATTGCGCCGCGGGGGTGTGAGCGGAGAACCGCTGATTACTGGTGCGAATGTCATCTACAATGGTTCATCTATAGAATTTAATTGGGTGATTCAGGGGCAGTTTAATACTGTGTACTCAATCGGGTGCTGAGTTCGCGAATCTAACTTGGTGGGATTTCGTCCTTCGCAAATAGATAGTGAATTCCGAGCAGCAAAAGCGGCATCCCCAAGAGTGGCAGTAGTACAAACACCCACGATCGCGACTTTCCCACAGATCTGACCCTTCTGCAACAAATACTTAGACTAGGCAAGAACGCGATTAATCTAAAACTTGTGACTGCGATAAAGTGATAGTTTGATGCATTTTTGAGCATGAAACAAAGGTCAAAGCTGAATGCCAGAACCATTGCTATTAAGTATGACAACACCCAATATGTGAATGCATCGCGAGTGCAGAATGTTGAGAAGTCAAGTGAGTTTTGCAATGAGTGCACTATTGCCCATCGATACGACATGGTTGATAGTTACATAGCCGCCCAGTATTTGCAACCGAATTTGTTATTCCTAATCATTAAATTATTGGTTCATTTTAACGGCTCAGTATGCTCATAGCGACACAAGGATAAACACTACCCAACGCATCAGTACATCAAGATGATATTAACTCTAGGCGAATGGCACGGACTTAGTCCTAAGCTGCTGTGGCATAACGGTACCGGTTCGGGTCTCGGGGTGTTTTCATTAGTTTGTAGTTCTTTTGCCTGCGTTTGAGTTCACGTTTCTCTTGACGCCCCAGTCGGTCGCCAACCGCTAGCTCCGCAATGCTCTCAAGCAGGTTATCCCACTGCCGTGCGGTCCTCCCAAACCAAAGCCCGCCGCGTCCGCCGAAGAAAACTGAAAAGCCGATAGTCCCGCCGAACGCTTACAGATGGTGTGTTATCAACATGAAATGGACATCTTTTTGAACCCCCCTCGGATAATGCCGCTCGCCGTTAATCTTGGTCTCTTGAATGCGGCACGGTTAAAATCTTGTGCCACCTTTTAGGGAAACCGGTGGCGAACAGGGAACACAAACCTTTATCAAAGTGACCTCGGACTACTCGCCCCGAGCGGCGAAGCCGGGTGTTTTGAGGTGGGTAATCAACACTCGCCACTGGATGGTCGGTTCCTCTATCCGAATTGACGTCGTCGCTCTACTTGCCGCAACAGGTGCATCCAGTGCTCGTTGGCCCCAATCTGCTTGCGGATTTCACTTGTCCGCCGATGTTGGTAGTAAGTTCCTCGGTCAAGAGACGATCTTCATCCATAGTCTTGGTCGCATCAATCTTTTTCAATGCTTCAAGTACTTCTTTCCGCTCGTCCATGGAGAGCGTTCCATAGCCACGAACGACGAATTGCTGTTTTTGACTCAGTGCCATTTCTTACTCCTTGTCTACTTAAACTTTTTTCGAAATTGTCCACACACTGAACAGTCTGTAGACGCCATGTCAGTCGGCTTAACGCCACATTTTGCACACTCTCTTTCGAATTGCCTAGCGGCGAAACGATAACCAATCCGTTTTTCCTCCTCCGTCAAAGTCGCAGAGCCTTTCTCGGCTTCTTGTCGACGAATCTCGAGCAGTTCAAACTGCTTTCGGTACTCATTATTCGGCGGGCTCTTACCAAACCTTCGGTAGTCATCAAACAACGTTGAACACAATACTATCTCCCGTTGATAGTTCTGCCACTTCTCTCTCCATCGCCCGATTAGACAAAGCAACGAAAACAACATAGTCGCGAAACCGATGGCGGATCCGACGATTGCCAACACCTTGAATGCGTTCTTATCTACCTTGAAGCTTAGGGCAGCCAAACCGACGAAGATCGGAAACCCGAAGCATACTAAATCATACGCAAAAAACACCTTTTCAAATCGCGAGACTCGTTGCTCTAAAACAAAGGCCTTGCCATAGCAGTGAAATGCCTCATCCCATGCTGATTTTCGCAGGATTTCTTTCGGATCGTCGTCGGTTGTCATTGGATCACTTTGGACTAGGTATATCTCGCGTGATAGTGTCTGTTACTATCTATAATATTTTAGTGCCAATGCCAATCCCACCCAAAAGTCACAGATGTTAGGTTGCGTTTCCTCATGATCCAGGATTGCAGCCCGCTTCTGGCTGATCAAGGACAAGGCGGCACGCGGCACGACACACTTCGCGGGCGAGTTGATCACTAACCGTGAACACCTTCACGCCGTCGGTCGAAATTCGTAGCACCGGAGGAAACCCGTCCTTGTTCAACCATTCCGCAAGATTATTTGCGTGCTCGGTCGCGTCGTCGATCATGCCGAGTGCAAAGTCGTCCATCATTGCGTTGAATGTTTCTGTTGGGTCCATGTAACGGACAATGCCAGAGTGATCGTTGTTCTGTCAACGAAAATCGTCGTCGCGTGTTGATCCTTTCTCCTATTGCCTGATTGAACGATTTGCAGGCTGCCACAAGTCCGCTGCCCGATGGCAAGCAGAAAATCGGTTCCCCCTAAAGGTCTCCCCCAATTTTCGGCTTTTGCGTTCAGCAAACCTGTGGCGGTCGCTTGGCATGTTCAACCCAGGCAATAGGAGAAAAAAATGGGAACACTTACAAAAGACAATCTACAACAGTTCACAGGTGATCTTCAGCGATACAGGCACCCCCTCAATCGAAAGGTGATTTACACACCTGGAGTGCAATACGTTGCGGAAGAGGGCGAGGCGTACTGGCTCATTGATGCAATCGCATCGTGGATTGGGTCGGAGGAGTTCAACGACGCTGTATCGAAAGACTACCGCATCGGCGAAATGCACTTTTGGACGCTCGAAACCAGTTGGAGCAATGCGGGGCAACTGACGGCAAGAGCCGACAGCCCTGAAAAGCCCTTCGTCATTCAGAACATCGAGCTTACGGATTTTCCACTCCGCAGAATTGATATCTGGGCAGCATTTGATGGCGAATACTGGACGCTTCATCTTCCGAGTGAACACTAAACCGAACCAACCGATCGGGGCGATCAAGCCCCGATCACTTAACCAATAGGAGACCACACCATGACTGACATTTTCACTCGACCGCCACGTTTTCGATACGAAGTGCACACCGATACGATCTGCCAAGGATGGATCAATTCCTGGACGGTTTCCGATGGCAACGAAGCCCCGTACTTCGATAGCTTCCAATCGGTCGACAAGGCACATCGTGAAATAAGCGAGCTTATCGCCGATGTACAACGCGAAATCGATGCAGGCACTCGTGAACCTGAGGACGCCTATGATCCGGAAGGTTACCGCGTCTATGACAACGTCGCACGCAAGTACGTCTAGATGTCGGCCGAAGCGAAGACGATTCTTGTTGACGCTTCGGCCACCAACGTGACACAAATGACACGTTATGAAAACGAACCAAACAGAAAGGGCAGTCACATGACACGCATTGGAGAGACCGCCGCCCCCGAAAGGTAGGGCGGCATGACAAAGAAGAAATACGGCAACAAGCCGAAACGCGACATCTATCAGGAGGTCACCGACCGCATTATCGGTTTTTTGGAGCAGGGCACAGCACCTTGGCGCAACCCGATCAAACGCGGCACCGGCGATGGTTGGCCTAAGAACCTTGACAGCGGCAAACGATACCGAGGCATCAATATTTTCTTGCTTGGCCTTACGGCGTGGGAGCGCGGTTATTCATCGGACTACTGGATGACATTCAAGCAAGCCCAAGCGAGCGGCGGACAGGTACGCAAAGGAGAGAAGGGAACATTGGTTACGTTCTGGAAAATGTATGCGACCAAAGACAAGCAGACGGGCGACGACGTCGAAGTCCCAATGCTCAAGCACTACACCGCTTTCAATGTCGAACAGATCGACGGCATCGACATTCCTGATGCGACGAAAGACGCCCCGGATTCGGTGCAGTTTGAACCGTTAGCCGAGGCCGAACGAATAGTCCAAGGCTACCAGTCAAAGCCTACGATCCAGCACGATGGTGGACGCAAGGCGTTTTACCGTCCCAGCAGCGACAGCGTTCACATGCCAAAACACGAGCGGTTTGATTGCCGCGAAAGCTATTACGGGACGCTTTTTCATGAACTTGTTCATAGTTCGGGACATTCAAGCCGCTTGAACCGTGGCCTTGATACCGAACTCGCCCCGTTTGGATCACCGGATTACAGCCGAGAAGAATTGGTCGCAGAAATGGGAGCCGCTTTCTTGTGTGCCGCCAGCGGCATCAGCCCACCGACCATCGAGCAGTCCGCTTCGTATTTACAAAGCTGGATCAACATTCTCAAAGGTGATGCTCACCTTGTCATCGGAGCTGCAGGAGCCGCACAAAAAGCCGCCGATTTGATCTTGGGTGAAACCTTCAATGATGCAGCAATGGAAGCCGCAAGTTTGACCGCGAACATTGAAACGTCCAAGCATCAGGTTGTTGGCGATGATAGTCCAGCGACGCCAAAGGAAGCCCATCCCGAACCTCGTGCAGAACAGCCCAGGATTACGACTACGCTGCCAACGCAGCTTGATTTGTTTTGACGGATATGGCATGGATTGGTGAGCCTGCATTGATCCTTGATCGGTTGATTGAGGACTATCGGGACACGCTGCCACGATGTTCGTTTCATCCGCAAGGGGCCGTGTTCTCACTTCGCTGCGAGCCGCACCTAAACCCCTTGCGGATGAAACGCACACCGCGGCTATTTCGCGGTCATAGTCATCAACAACCAACAAGGAGCAAGAACATGACACAGACAACAAACCAACCAGCCGCAAAACTACGCTACGGTGGCATCGAAGCCGCCATTTGGGGCAATAGCAAGAAGGATGAAGATGGGATTCGCTACAGCGTCACCTACGTCCGCAACTACAAGACCGATGACGGTTGGAAAGAAACAACCTCGTTCGGCGAAATCGAGAACTTGAAGCTGGGAATTCTGATCCCTCAGGTTGCTCAAAAGATCGCTGAACTCAAAGCGAGTGATCGTCAAGCATCGCAGGACGACAGCGATCAATAAACACACGTTGGGAACGTTCAGCTTCTAACATTTGGACGTTCCCAACTACGTGAACCGAGGTCACGAATTCGATTCTGTAATAACGGTCAAGCCTTGAAGATACAAGAAGTCGCGGGCATTGTTTGTCACCAGTGGCACACCAAGAGTTTCTGCTGTAGCGGCAATCCAGCCGTCAGCAGTTTTGAGTATCCGACCGCTCTTTTTTGCTTGGTCGATTAATCGCGCCCATGCCTCGCATGTCTTCCGGTTCGGATGAACAATGACATACCGCGATTTGATGAAGGCGGTTAGGTCTGCGTGCCGTTTTGCTCCCCAATTGCGGTTTAACGCGCCACGCAACAATTCCGCGTAGGTCATGAATGAAATGACGTTTATCTTTCCATCAAGGTGCGGTGCATAAAGCAAAGCTCTCGTATCGCCGCGAAATGCAAAAGAGACAACATCCGTATCAACCACCACCTTATTCATGGTGAAACGTTGGGTAGATCACGACCTTTGGCTGCGGCAATAAAATCGTCAACGCTCTCGCCTTCTGGCCACGCGGGAAAAATCAAATTGTTGGTATCGACAACAGGGCCAACACCTTGTTCGACAGCCAGCTTATCGACGTCGATATCGGCCTCGAATTCTTTCCAGCTTTGTATCCGCTGCTCTGACTCATCAAGACCAACAGTGACTTTTGCCCCTCGTTCCCTAACCGCTGCCGCTAATTCATCAGCCACTCGGTCATAGTCCCCAGCTTGAACGGCTGCCATGATTGATTGTTCGATATCGGATGGTAGATGAATTTGCATGATCTGTATCTCCTTCAGCCTCCATCTTACTACGGAAATACCGACGAAGACAAGTAAATCCGATCAAACAGGTATTGACCAAACGATTCGCGAGTTAAAAGCCGCCGTTCATAAAACGCTGCAATTGGGAAACAAGCCGTTTCCCAATTGCAGGCGAAGGCGAAACAGCTTGCCACTCAAGTTCCGTGGGGTCATAACAATTGCCTTGATGCAAAAAGTGTGCGATGCACAACTTTTAAGCGACATATCCAAAACCGGAAAGTGATCTCGCGCAACAGTTGCTCCGTGATCCGTATGACTTTGAATTCCTCAGGTGACCACTGCCATGAAACGCAAAACCTCACTCTGATCGTCAATGGAAGGGCGCCGCAAATATTTTACATAGCGCAAAGTGATAAATTTATCTTATGGAAAATGGCTCTGAACTTGTGGCCAGACGCTGTCAGTTATCTTGCTTCTTGGCCTCGAGAGAGCGTGTAACTAGACGGCTCCGTTTCGAGGCAAGCGTAGCTCAAGCCGTTCTCAAAAACCGAGTTTCCTGTCCGGTTCTTAGTGAACCAAGACCGCCGCAGACCCTTGCTAGCAAACGGCTTTCTTGTCTAAAACGTCGGTTGGCCGACTGGCGGGCGTAGCGAGTTTAAGTTCTTGACTCTTCCCACAGCTTTTGATATTCCCAACGGGCCGGAATGGAGGCCGGATCAAATGCTAGAAGATGAGGTTCAAATACTTCACGAGAAGTACAGAAAAGCTATTCAGCACTGGATGGAGCCATGGATCGAAAGCCTTGGTCCCAGCAACACGCTGCAAGACGAGCGAATCCAGCTCTACAGCAACAGGAAATACTTTGCAAGCAACTTCGGCTGTGTCCGAAGTATGCGAAGATTCGTTGAATATGAAATTAGGGTCGAGGGCGATTTAAGGCGAACCTATCTGCGAACTCTCGCTCAAATGGACCAGCTTTCTGCGTCCATTCGCGAAGAACACAATGCAAGCAAATCGCAAGCTGGCCGATTTGAAGATTCATTCGACGGACCACGTTAGGTGCACTCACCAAGTACAAGTGGCCTAGCTTTAGGAATATGCCCCCCGCACTTTGAGTCAATGAATTTTCTCAAAGCAAGCGTTTCCTGCCTTACAGTTGCTGTGAGGTTTGTTCGCGTCCATCGGTCCAGGCGGCCAAACTCATCAAAAATAAGCATCGCGCTAGCAGCGTCGAGCATCTTTTGCTGAATAAGCTTTCTCGACAGATCACGAATATAAACACTCTTTGTCATCCCCCCAAGCAGTTCAAAGCCTCGCCAACGCATAAGGCAGTAATGAATCTTGGACGCCTGCCGCGCCGAATTGTCAAAAGGCATGCATTGTCTACATTCAACCGCCAAGTCAGCAGCGTACGCATTTATCGCCTGCCGCACGACCTGCCGCGCCGCGGTGGTATCTTCCAATATAGACAAGCGTCGACCATGTCGATTAGCAGCCATTAGGCAACAATTCACAAACTTGTCCCAGTCGAGATTCAAAGCAAGACTGGTTCGAGACGGTAACGGACGAGAGTAGAGAAAGTAAACTGGCTTCCACTGGATTTCCCTGGTTACCTCATCAACGATAGCGGATGACTTATTCACGAAATTCCCTGCATCTTTCCTTAGGCTCTATCTGGAATGGTTTAACTGACGACGAATTGAGTTTGGAGTTTCAAAAACTGAGAACGCATCGTCCGCCCACATTTCGTTTTCTTTTGCGTGAGATAACGCAACATACGCAGTGTGAATTGAGATTCCAAACCCTGATCTCCACGCAGATTGCGATCGAGACGGGAAAGTGACACTGCAAAACATATCGAAGACAGAGTGCATGGAGAGGCCGCACTGTTCGTGGCTGATTCCGCAGACATAGACGAAATCGTTGCCATGCCCGATCTGAGCTGAACATGGCCCCTCACTTGCTCGGAGAAATCCAGCTTCTGTGAGTGACTCCGTAGCTCGCTCGATATCAGCCCACGCCACCTCGCTTCGCTTCTTGGAGCCGCCAGTCTGAGCAAGAAAGATTCCGGTGCAAAAGTCTACATCCAGATTCGGAATGCCCAATAGCCACCCGATATAAGCTTCCGCATCGTCCCGAATTAGTCTAGCAAATCCACCGAAGGTTCGACGCACAATTTCTATTTCCGATTCATCCATCCTAACATCCTCCCCTGAGTGGATTTTTACTGCCCGTACATGTTACCAATGTTTACGGCAAGTAAAGTGGGGGGGGCAGATTTTTTTTCGCTGCCCAACAATGTTAAGATACTGTTGGACGATGTTATCCGCAGTGGAACCCTTTGACTTTGACGAGGGATACATGTACGTGCTTTATTCTGCACTCAAATTCCCACTTCCCCTCCGTGTCAGTTAAGTCTCCGTTTGGATTGTATTGCATTAGGCCACCGGTCCGGTCAGTGTTTCCACTGTGATTTTGTCGATTGCTGGACTTTCTTCGGGGTGATCAAAGGTTCGAGGACCTAGTTCTGTCATCGATTTGATCCGCCCCATCTGCAGCAGATCAAACAATTCACCAAGGTGACGTCCTTCAATTGCGACGCGGTATTTTTCCATGCCGTAAATTGATAGCTCGACGTGCCCCGCATCACGCTTTTGCATCTCGCGAATATCCGAGCAAGCGAAGCTTTTCACACGTCCGTCATGGGTAATGAATTGCAACATCATCGGCGGCGGTTCGCCCGGTCCCACTTTTTTCCACGGCGTTTTTAGTGGCGTCCGTGATTTAATCGTTAGAGGCGTGGCAGCGTTTTCATTCGATGGAAATGGCATGTTTTTCATTCGTCTTAGCTCCTGCTCAGTTCGGGGCGAGGGTGAATTCCAGGGGTGGACGTTCGAGTTTGTGAATGAGCGGTCGATTGATGCGGGAAGTGCGTTTTCCACCAATCTCGTACACGGGCGAAGAACGCTCGTTGTTCTTGGCTCTGTCGGACAATCATGGATTGAGTGCTTTCTGCTTTACCAGACATGAGTTCCGTCGCTGAAAGCTGTTCACCGGCCTGCTGGATCGCCCGGCGCACCGCCGCTTTGTCCTCGACGTAGATGGCGACGTTCTTGCGCCCGCGAGATGCCGTCACGTAGATTTGTTTGCTGTTTACAGCGGCAAGCGACTGTGACCCGATTGCAGCAATGGCAAGATCGCAGTCCTTTCCTTGCGAAGCGTGAGACGTAATACAGTAGCCAAGATCAAAATGGCCGTAGTCCTTCGAAACCGTCAGACCGCTTGACAGAACCAAGTTCCCATCCGCATCGATTCGTTTTAGTTCATCCAGTCGCCCGTTGGCGATTTGTCGTTTGCCGTCAGTTGCTTTACCGCCCAGGCTAAAGCGGATCTTGTCGCCCTCTGCAAACGAGACCTGTGTTTCGGTATAGACTTCAAAGCGGTCGGCTGAGTCCAACGGCACATCCTTCACCTTCCTATTGCCCCCGATCAACCGTAGCCCCGACTTACCGAATTCGCCGTGGACTACCCTGTAGCGTTCACCACGCTTGAATCCATTTTTTGTGTTTTGGTGAAATTGAACAACGAGGTTTGGATGCTGGTAAGAAATCGCTTCGCTTTTTTGAGCGTCCGAAAGATTTAGCGATCGCAGTCGCAGCAATTCGTGCTTTTGATCTCCTATCGCCCCTGCCGCCCGGAGGGCGCCACGGATATTTTCCGTAACCGCTTCCCCTTCGGCATGTGTAGGAGCGACAACAAGGACAGAGCGTTTGTGCTTCAGTGCTTTGATGTATCGCTTGGCCAGAACATCGTGCCGTTGTCCGGCGTCAATTTCTTTGATTTTGCCCATACGATCGAGTAAATCAAAACCGGCGAGCATCCCCGTCAATCCGGTATTGGCATCGATCAGCTCATTCCCAAGGCTAATCATCTCGATGGCACGTTTGTACTTCCCTTTTTGACGCTGAACTTCCTGCACATGTGCAATGTTCAAACCGGCTTCATTTTCAAGCAGTCGCATCGCTTCACCCCTCCGAGGTGAAGAGTGCTGCTTGGTATCTCCGGAAAGCACCACGCGGCAATTTTGAGCTTTGCAAATATCGAAAACCGAGTTCATCGACCGAACGTCCAGTAACCCCGCCTCGTCAATCCAAATGACTTGGTCCTTTAATTCGGGGTGAAGTTTTTCATTGCGAAGCAGGTGTTCAACGGTCTGGGCGTCTTTGAACCTCTTCTCCTCGAGCACTTCGCGGGCGGATGTACTTGGTGCAAACACGAACAGCTTCTTGCCGTTGGCTTTGATCCCATTTGCGGCTTCTTCCATGAGCGACGATTTTCCGGTGCCAGCACCGCCTGTGATGGCGGATACGGTATCGCGAGAGTTCAGAACATGAAGGACCGCTGCCTTTTGTTGCTCGTTGAGCCAGTCTTTGTCAAAGCGATGTTCAGTTCTCGCAATCGTCATTCGCGTACCACGCCCCTCGCGGGCGAAGGCAATCATGCGACTTTCCGCCTCAAGGACTTCGAGCGTCGTGACATAGTCCCTCTTGGCTCCGCGAACGTCTTTGCTTTGTTGGATGACGTCGCCAGTTTGCAAGGCAGTTTCTACGTCTTCGGGGCGAAGCGTCACTCCATGCTCTAACGCGGTCCCGATGATGACATGCTTTTCGACTGTGGATTGACGAAACAGGTGATGCTCGATCGCATAGCGAACGGATGCTTCGATCTGTATCGTTTCATCTTGTTCCTGCTTTACTGCTTTCGTTTTCAATGCCTCGAACGCTTCGCGTTCTTTGGGTGTCAAACGGCTTTGCCATTGTTCGCGCAGTTGCTCCACACTGGTCCCTTTGTCTTTCTTCTCACGTGTCTTGGCGCCAAGCTTTCCTTTGGCTTCGGCATCGGTGATGCTTTGGGCTTGAGCTGCGGCCTCGACTTGTGCGGTTCTACGAGCAAACTTTTCAATCGTGGATCGATCGATGCCTTTGATTTCCCAACCTCGCTTCAGTCTCCCGCTTTGCGTGAACGCGACATTGCCGACCTCGTAGCCGAGTGATTGTTTCAGTTTTCGGGCAAGTCGGGCTTCAAACTTTGCTTGCAAACTTTGACGTTCTTTGAATATCAGTTCGGGTTCTGCCGCGTACCATTTTCCGTCATCGTAAGTGAGATTTTGACAGAAAGCGTGAACATGCAAGTGCGGATCGGCCACTCCATCGACGGGTCTCGATGTCTTGTGAAGAAAGTCGGCGTAGACCAGGGTCCCCGTGGCTTTGCGGAGACGCGAAAATGCGTTGTCGCCGGAGCGCTCTCGGCGACACATCAGCGGTTCAACGTCATTGGTCATGGTTTCGTGAACGGCTTCGCGTAGCACGTCCAAGATCGCCTCGTCTTCGTTGATCGCCCAGACGGCGGAAACGCTTTTGGGTACGGAGAATGTCAGATCGAAGCCGGGACGACGGTCCTTTCGGCTTCGTTGAGCCAGTTTCTTTCCTGTCGCGGGGTGCTCACCTGCGAGCAAGGCTTTGAATTGTTCTTTGGTGACACTGGTTCCGATTTCTAGTCCGAGAAGCTCTGCACCCTTGCCGTTCCACGTTCCTGATATTTCGGTGCCAGTGTAGTAGTCACCCTGCGTCAACACCGTGTCAAAATAACGGCTCGTTCCGACGATGTTTTTGGCTTGGGTGGCGGTCAACATGGCAATGCCTTTGGTAGGGTCAGTGACGCTGTTGTGATCCCCGGAGGGAAGAAAAAGTTGATATAGGCTTGACTCCGATACGCGGTATCGGTGGTGTCAGCGTGAACCGAGTCGGTGGGTCAAATCAACCAGTGAATGCCCACGGATGCGAATCGATCCACAGGCAAATTCAACTGCCAACGGATGCAGATTTTGACACCAAATTTGTGTCAGCCGCGACGCCTTTGGAGGCGAGGGAAACGTCCCCATCGGAGGCAATTTCAAACGCGTTCGAGGCGAGGCATTCGGCCAGACGCAGGGCGACACCGCTAAGGTTGAATCCGCCATCGTTGGCGAGTTTGTGCTTGGTTAGCGATTCCAAATCGTCTTTGGCGATCGGCTGGTTTGCCGCTACCAACGCACGGCAAACCTCCATGACGTCGCTCTTTCGAGCAAACGGCTTACTCGCTTTATTCGCAGCTTTGCCATTTGCTCGCTTCGTGCCGTCCATCGCTTTCAAAAGTGCCTCGAGCTGGTTCTTCACCTTCTCAATTGCATCGAGGCGTTCTTTGGTTTCTGTGTACTCGCGTTCGACTGGCTCCAATTCGGCAAGCAAGGTTTCGCGGACGTTATCAATTGCGGACATAGGGCTCTCTCCAAAACACTGGAAATAAAGATGGTGGATGTAAATCGGCTATCGGTCGCTACTTGGGCGACCGGTTGTTACGATGGTTTGGCACGGGTTGTTAGTGGCACAGCTAATAAGCTGTCCAACGATTGGCGAAGTGAGCGACCACGCCACGGAAAGCACGATCGAAGGTTACGTTTTGCAACTCGACTTCTTCTAAAGCGAAGCGGGCGACTTCGGTTTCGTCGAACGGTTCAAGAATCATCAAGTCGTCAAACGCCTGCCAGAGTTCGGGCGTCATCCGCACGCTTTGCTTAGTGGAATTTGGCAACGTGATTTCGCGTGTGCCTTCATCACGGTAGCGTTCTAGTTTTTCTTGGGTCACAATCGTCATCTCCTTACGCTAGCACGGTAAAAAATTGAAATGCAATCTTTAAGGTGAAGCCGAGGCTACATTCCCATGTCCATACCAGCGGCACGGTTGAAGTCACGCTTGGCTGTATTTTGTAAAGCTGCTTTTGCAAGGTTGGATTGAGCCAGTTGATTTTGTTTCGCAAGTGCTTGTTCTAAAGCTTTGATTTGATGCATGATTCTGCGATTGCCACTTGGGTCGTAACTTCCTGTAATGTTTCCCAAAGGCGTGAGTTCATGCGTGAAATCTGGTTTGGAAAGGCGGTTTCTCAAGGCGGCAATTTGCTCTTCGAGTGTCGGCTCTTTCTTTGACGATTGTTCGCTATTGCCTTTCGCAGCGGCATTGAAGATCGGTGTGAGCCCCTTTTCGGGCGGCTGTCCAGATCTCGGACGGTCCGCGATAGCGTTGTGTCCACCGCCGCCGATACCACGGCCGTTCCCTCCTCCGCGCCCATTCCCTCCGGCCGCTAGTTTTGGGACAGGTATTTCACTTTTCGCATTAAGTCGGTTCTTGGCTTCTTGGAAGTCTGCGTTTACGTCACGGGGCATCGAAGAATCCTTCGGGAAGGAGGAATGTTGTCACGGGGTTGCGGTATGGCGTAAGGTCCGTGCAATCGCGAAGTGGTACAAAAACAATCAATGGACATCCCCGCGAATACTCGTCTGCACGGACGACACGCCATCCAAAGAACGGCGTCCAGTAGTCCGCGTTGGTTTTGTCGTTTGCTGTGGGAATGCCTTTTGTCGGGTAAGCTCGATACGTGTACTGAATTGATGGAATACCCCAGCCAATCGCGATTGCGATCGCTACCGCGGCGATAATCGCGGCATTGCGGAGCTTCCGGCGGATGGCTCGATAGCTACGGGCGATAGGGTCAGAGGCATCGGTCTCAAAAACGTTCATTCGCTTATCCTCGGTAAGGGTTGGGGCCAGCGATCCGGCGGAAGGCTTCTCGTTCGAAATAGCCCACCTTGTTGACCAGCATTGGTTTGTTAGCGCCTACCAGCACCAATGCAAGTCGCTGATCCATTCGCTGCAGATCCTCAGGACGGATCAAAGGCACCGATTGGTGGCCGCGACCAAAGGACTGGTCAGGCATTGTGGAAGTGCTTTGGGGGCGATCGTTTAGCGATAGGTTTTCGATCCCTTTCATACCGATCATCTTGCTAAACGTTTCGCAGGTTTCCGGACCGCGAAGCGAAGTGATCCACATCAGCTCACTTGCAGAGAGAATTTGACGGACACCGGAGCGACCAAAGACTTCGTCAACTTGGCCTTCTAATTCTTGCCATGCCGCAAAGATGCGAAGATTAAATTTACGGCCAATGTTCATGAAGCGAGCAATAGGAAAGCAGCCAATTTCGGTGGCTTCGTCGACCAAAGCTGTTACGCAGTTGCCCGGTCTGCCTTTGCAGACCTGTTGAAATAAGTAGGTCATGGTCGCCGCAGCCATCCGTTGATGGGTTTTGATCCGTTCACCGGGATAGCAGATGTAGAGGGTTACGTTCTTCTCGCCTGTTTTGAGCAATGCGGGGTCAAAGCCCGGAGCTGACACGTGACGGCCTACCGATGAGTAATTGTCATACAGACCGACCGCTTGTTTGGCACACCCGAAGCCGCCACTGAACTGTTGAGGTGCCGCAGTAAGTACTCCGTGCAAACCATTGGCAAGCAATGCTAATTCGCCTGCGAAGGCACTGCTCTCCATCGCTTCCACGAAGGTTTCGTTGAGCTCCGCTGGCCCCGATAATATTCTTTCGCGAACATTGGGCAGTGTGATGTCTCGCCCACGGTTGAGTTCATCAAGGCAGGTGAATTCGAGCAACTCGCGTCCGTCGATCTCAAAAAATCTGGTTTTAGCGTCGGTTTTCAAATTGTCAGGAAGCAAGAGCTCGACACGGTTCTTGATATTCTCTCGAACACGTTCGGGTTTTCCCTTGAACTCGCTGCTACCGAAAAAGTTGATCCCACAATCTGTAATCTGATGATCGGGATGAAGGATCTCGTTCGCGTCATCGGGGTGAGGGCAAACGACATACACGTCGTTACCTAGCAACTCTCGGGCAACATGTGTCATTGAATAGATTTCGAGCGTTGGGTCAAAGACGATATGTGTTCCTGGGTCCGTCAATAAAGTGGGACAAAAACATTTGGCAGTCTTGCCGCCACCCGGCGGCGAGACGATGGACCCCGAGCCTTCCGAATCGAATCGCAAATCGACGGTTTTTCGCCGGTCATTTATCGTGCCAAGGAAGATGCCACTAGTGGGCTGCACGATGGGCTGCGTTCGCTTAAAAAAGTTCATTCGTTCTGCCCTCCTTTATGGTTGACCAATCCTGCCTGGCGGGCATCATCGATGGTGCCGAAAGAGGATTGGCCGTGCTCTTTCGCTGATTGTTTGAATACTTCACGGCGTTTTCGGTAGTGCCGCAGTTTGGCCCAATCGTCGAGCATCCTGATTACTTGAGTGATCGTCATCCAGCCCGTCACAAAGGCAGCGGGCGTACCCCACGGGTATCCCTGTTCGCCACGGTCGAGCAGGTACGTTGTCACCCAAATCAATCCACCAACGTAGATCAGCGTTAACAGGGGATGACGGAATGTTTCGGCATGTGGATTTGGTCCAGCATTCATGACAGTTTGTCCTTTTTTGGAAAATCGAAACGAAACACTTGAGCAACTTAAATTTTCGCGTGTGGTCCCTCCCCCACCGCCGTTGGAGGTGCAGTCTTTGGTATCGCGAAAGGATTAAGGTCGAGATCGACTATTGGCACTTTCCGTTTGACCAGCATCCGATAGACGCAATAGCGGATCGCAATGATCGCGGTGGTTCCGATTCGTCGGAATAGACGTACGATGGCCACTACGATTTCTGAAATGACGGCGATCAAATCTTGCACAAGTGCCAGACCCAAGACCGCAATAGCGTTTCCCACTGCGCAATACATCAATGCATGGGCAACAAGCATCGCGTCATCTGCAGCTTCCTTGTTGGGGAACGGAAAAGTATCGGCAACTTTAAAAGCATTGTCGTCTTCGTCGGCTAGCGAAAGAAACGTGACAATTGGATCAGGCTTGGAATTTTGGCCCTGCGCGTATTGGGACCACACGATCAGGGCTAGTGAGAGGACATAGCACACTGAGGCAGTTCCCTTGTGAACGTTCTTGAGTAAAGTCATCTATCAATCTCCTTGAAAGTGGTTGCGTGTGACTGTTTACAACAGATTGGTAATCACCTATCGATTGTGCAGAGTGCCGGGCGGTAACGCGCTGCTAATTACGGCCTCGATTAGGTCGTCTGGGGAGCGAGAGAAGCAACTGTTGGCGTTGACGGCACCGATATCTCGAAAAAACTTCTCATGTTCGTCTTTGTCACCCGAGAACATCGAGATAAGTCGGCGATCTGTTTTGTTTTCGGTGGCCCATTGCCGCGTCAAAGGAATCATGCCTGCAAATTGGGCATCGGAATCCGAAGGTGTTACACCGCAAACGCAATCGGCTACGACCATCAGAAACTGACGCTTGCCAACGCCTACGCTTGCCAAATGGGTCATTCCAGAACCCAACATCTCTCGCATAACGCCATCGCTGCCAGAGGCATCAATTGACGAAAGAAAATCTCGCAAATTCTGCAGTGATGCACCACCATCACTCTCTTGCTCTTTAATTTGTGTCACCGGAAACCTTCGCGTCCCGATGGAACTATGAACTTCGATTCCGATTTCCAGTGATTTAACCAGTGGAGGTAGTGATTCGCTCAAACTTAGGATGGTCAAATTGTTTTCCTGGATCTTGGACGCCATGCTCCCAGATCCGTCATAAACAACTTGCAAGACGATTGATTCGCCAACTAAGGCCTCGACATTCCCACCATTCATTTCGATGCGATGTGCGATGGAACCGGGCTTTTTGAAACTCACATTCGGAATTTGGACCGGCACGATCACTGGTACGGGGGCTTCTTTGTTCTCAAGTTCGGTTTCAACTTTTGGATGTCGCATCGCCGGTATCTCATCAACGGCTACAATTTGGTTGTTGAGATGTGGCAGCGTGAACGAGAATGCGAGTGCCGGATCGGGCGTCAGGCGGATAACATTACCGTGACGTATCTGAAAGAATAGTTTCCAGAATCTTTCAAGCTCTCTCCGCTGGTCTCTGTCAGTTCCCCATGTCATGTTCGGGATGAGCCAGGAGATCAATGTTGCGTCAGGAAGATCCGGGCGTTCGCTGAAGGGTGAATGGAGAGCGAACAAAAGGCCGTCACTTGGCACCATACCTTTTTCCGTAGTAAATGTTGGATCATCTGGCTCGTCGTATGTCGGCGCGCCACACAAGATAATGCGACAGGGGTACGTCGTTCGCCGCAGGTTGGCAACTGTTGAGGGTACCAATGGAAGATGCAATTGATCCGATCCATCAGGTGGACCGTCCGAGTTGAAGAACTTTTTCAACCCTGCAACTGCTTCTCGAAAGTCGCGATTTCGTTGCCGAGTGTTCGGGGGACCACCGGGCAGAACAATACAAGCTAGAGGCCGATGTCCCGGGGTTTCGATCACATGCACGACCGTACCGCCAGGCGCAGTCTCAACCAGTGTTTTAAATTGGCTTGCAATCAATCGTCGATCACCCGGCACTTGGCGGGTTGGGACGTAAATAAATTGCTCCGTTTTTTCCGAACGCAATCTTGATCGATCAACGGCAGCAAAATGTGGGGCCGCGGAACCGGTGACAGCCGTGCTTTGCATTTTGTCACAACCTGACATGAGCAAAGCAGCGACGGCTAGGGTCGCAGCAGGTAAAAAAGATCTCATTTAAACACTCCGGTTTGTGAAGGAAGTAATGAAGCTGATTGTTGATTTATTATTCAAGCTCCTCGAGCTTGCGACGGAGAATCGCTTTTTCACGCTCGCGGCGAAGTTCGGCAATCTTGGCCTTGATGTCGTATAAGAAGGTCACAAGTTCGTCGCGATGCCGCTGCTGAACGTCGCGTAACTTGCCGACGGTGGCAGCATTTTCGATCAATGCAAACCGAAGGTGCGCGAGGTGATCTTGATGGTCGGCATGCTTCTCATTCATAGTCGTGATGGTTGTGAAGAAACTATCCCACTGCGATTTCGCCATCATTAAAATCATCGTGGTTAAGGTTGCCAGCGCGAGCATCGTGATCGCCATCGAGACTGATCGAGACGGCCATTCATTTGGAACGTCTTCGAAGATTGAGCGTTCTTCAAGTCCGCTGCCGACGATGCGGCAGAATAAAAACGTTGCAGTCAAAATGAGTGGCAAAGACCACATCGCGAAAACCTTGGTAAGACGTGGGCGTTCTTTGGGCTGAGAACTGAAGAAATAGAATTTCAACCAGAACAGCAATCCAGAAATTGGCAAAAAACTAAAGGCCAATGCACGCCAAAACGTGGCGGGGATTGGTGGCGCATCAGGGTCGGCGGCGGGTGTCTCGAACAAGCCTCCGGTTTGCACTGATGCAACACCAGTGTCAATCTCGGCATAAAACGCGTATCCACCGAACGCAAGCAGAATTAAAAGCACCAAAGCGCTGACGACAACAACAGCGCGAGGCCTGTCGGTCCGCAAACGTGTCCCCGTATCGACGCGGTGCACCAGGTCGCGGTCATCGACTTCCCTTTCGATCAGCTGCTCGAGATCATTCCCATGTTTTTCCACGATCGGCAACAACACAGCGCTCTCCGCGCGTTGGAGCGACCGCTTATTGTCAGACCAATAAAGTGCCTCAGCATGGTTACGTTGATCGTCGTCGCTCGAATCGATTAATGGGCGCAGTTCCGCATCACCGATTTCAATGTCCGCGACCGGGGAGAAAAGTTTCTGACCGGCAATGCTAAAGCGAATGCCATGCGGCAAGCCATCGCAGATTGGATTCTCGACCAGGTCGTTGATGTCCAACTTTGGGGATTCGTTCTGAGAACCACTATGTTTGTTATGAAGCACGTTCGTTACCTAAAAAAGTTGTTGGAAGGAGTTCAATCAGGAGCCTAAGGATTTAATTTGGTGAGTTGTTTGGGGGCATCGTGCCTTGAGCAATCAGACTTCATTTGACTACTGTTTTCAGTGTTAAACGCTCAATACGGAGAGATGTCGTTCGATTAGCCATAACGATTAATTCCCTTTAGTACTGCGAAGTCATTTGATCTGTGAAACTGATTCTGTTTTTGTAAATAGCTTGAAGAGAAGAGGAAAAGGACAACGGCGATGCCAATGGGACATGTCGCCGAAAGCTGCCGTTGATACGCTGACTTAACCCTCCATATTCTCGGGGGATGGCCAAGTTGATCCGCTACGCTCACCTGAACCCGATGCCGGTGGCTTTCCTTCTCGCTGAGACTTCAGGCAGGCGATAATCCCAGGCAATCCATAGTGACCGCTGTTCGTCCAAACCTCGGGTGAATTTTTGGTAGCGACGCCAGCGTTTTTGAGCGGTGTCGTTAGATGGAGATTGGGCATGGCATTCTCTCTTGGTAAGCGACTCAAAAAGTGTTTCCTGTCGCTTCTTAGGGGATCGCTCCTAGCGATGCGCCGGAAGAAATTCCAGAAAGTTTTTGAAAGCGGTGCCGATAAGCGGTTCGCAGCAATCAGTTGCAACCACCGGAAATGCTCGCTATGCTAAATTGAAAGCCCTAAAAGCAAGCGTGAAGAGAAGCCTTTTCAAACGATGACGTCGCTGACTAGAACTCTATTGGGACCGGTAGATGACGAGTAACAACGCGCAAGTCCAGTTTTCCGACGATGATGGACGTCCACGTTGGGATGAAATACTAAAGCGGATGCTTGCTATCGTCTTTAAAAGCCGAATCAAGGAAAACAACTCGCGGCAATCTCCGGAATCTGTCGTGCAGAGTGCGATCAAGACATCACTTGATCGAGCCCAGAAATTCGGTATTGAGGAGGGTGACCCAGCCTTCTATTCGCTGCTCTTTGCAAGTTTAGATCGCAAGATAGATACAGCCAAACATGCCTACCGAACGGGTCTGGGAAAGACCGCAAAGTTTTCGGCTTTAGGAAGCGACGAGTTTGCCTTCATGGCCGAGTTTGAAACAAAGAACTTCGGAGGTAAGCGTTCGCCGTCGGAAACGCCTTCCATCAACGACACGATTGAAATTAAGGACGATGAGGTTACTTCAGCGGAAGTAGAGAAGCCACAACAGCCAGATGAAAGCACTATCGTCGAACGCCTCGCTTCACGTTTTGATACCTGGATCACCGGTCAGCTCGGGGAGTTGGATGAACCTACTCGGAAGATCGCGTTTTTGTGGTCGCAGACTTACACCATTGATGAAATGGTTGAAGAAACGGGAATGACACGCAAAGAAGTAGAGGCCGCTCGCAATGTCATCCGCGAGAAATTTTTGAAAGGTGAAGATGATGCGTAGCTACCGATCCACTCGAAAACCCGTGTAAGGAAGTGGCGTTACGTATCGATACCCCTTTGCTGTCTCGATTCTCATAGCTATTTCCCGAATGCGTTTCAGGTGCTTAGATTCCACAAACGGTGCATCAGCGTCGAGGGACCGTTCCCAGTCCTCATCTGTCACTCTGGATTTGTACAGCTCCACAATGTTTTCACGACCATGAATTTGTTTCGCGATTCCAGTACTTTCATGAAAGCCTTGATCGGCATCTTGAACGCACCTTAAGAACAGCATTGCCTGACTTACAGGCTCCGAAACCATATATCGCAAATCCTCTTCAAATCCTAATGGGGCACGACCTGCCTGAACAATATTCCATTCAATTTGCTTGAGGTAGTTTCTGAGCCAAAGTGTCGTTGCTTTTGATGGATCTTGTCGCGATGCCGTTTCGACAAGTGTCGTAGCAAGCGATGTTTTTAATTTTCTCGCGAGTACAAGCGTTTCGTCAATGATTGTCTCCCAATGGTCGGGGGCCGCCGTCGGCTTGCTTGCTACGCGTGCAACTTCCCGAAAGGACGCAATCGCCTCTCCACGTAAGCGGCAAAATTCACCCATCGCTGCATGAAACACATCCCTCAACATCCTTTTATAAGGATATCATGGATCAAACTGGGATCGCAAATTTAATCGGAATCATTGATTAAACAACATGAGCAATCAAAGCATTATTCGCGACACGTTGTTTCGAACACTTCCTGAAGATGTCCGCGAATGTATCCAAGAAGACGTCAAAAGTTTTTCGGTCGTAATTCAAACCTCCTTTGATTCAAAGGAGGCCGTTGAAGAAAAGCTCAGTCGACTTCACAAGCAATTCAGGGCCCTTCCGTTCGTCCCGGACGAGCTTCGAGAAGTGGCAAATCGTTGCCATCTTTCGGCACTTCTTGAGCCTCTTGCGATCAAACTCTTTCAGCAAACAGGTCACCGGGTTTTTGCAAAGCATATTGCTCTTTTTTGTCCAACACTTAAATCTGAAATCGCGGTTGCTTTTGGAGACTTGCCCGACCATGTATGCGGCCCGGCCTTACTCGCCGACGAGTTTACAGTCCGAGGACCGATCGGAAGCGGCAGCGAGGCACAGATATTTGAAGCAAGAAACTATGATGGGCTCATACGTGCGCTGAAAATCACAAGAAATACAGAGGCGGACAAAGCACGGCTTCGAAACGAGAATACGGTAATCAACGCGTTAAACGACGAATCGATAGGCGCTCGCTGTCCGTTTATCATTGGACCGACGCACTTTCGTGAAGCTGACGACTTCATCTTCCTGGAGATGGACAAGCTAAACGGACAGAACTTGCTTGGTGAGATCACTAGAAAATGGTCAGCAGATAATGTTGCCGAGCTCGGGATACAACTTTGTACCGCCTTCCAGTTCATTCACAAACGCGGATATTTTCACGCGGATATTTCAGCAAAAAATGTTCTTATTGAACCAGCGTCGAACGGACTTCCCTTCCGTGCCGTCGTTATCGACTTCGGCCTCGCCGTCCCGGCGAATGTTGGCAATCGTCAAATTCCTTCAGAGCGGAACTTCGGTGATGGCACTCCGATTTACGCAAGCCCTGAGCAACGTAAACGCATGCCACTTACCGCAAGCGATGAATGCTTCAGCGTTGGACGACTACTCGCCTTTGTTCTAACGGGTGAAGAGCACGTGAGCGAGTCCACCTTAACCCAGTCGCTCCTTGAGCAAGAAGCAGAGTGTCCCGGTCTCGTCACCGTTCTAAGAAAATCAATCGCTACTGAAACAAGCGATCGTTTTCATAGCATGAAAGCAATGCGAGATGCCCTTGTCGCCTATCAAGCCACGCTTCAACCAAAGAAAATTTGGCGCCGTGCCGCCTTTGCTTTGATCGCGTTATCGCTGCTGATTCTTACGATCTATTTAATTAACACACGGTCGTTAGGAGACACGAATATTGATTCGTCGATGAAGACTGCCGAACTGCAAACGGCAATGGCTCGCGAGCTTGCGGAAATCTCAAGCCGAATTGACGGCCCCACTTCACTGGAAATAGTCGCAGCCGAAAAGTCCGTCGACCTGAAAGAGATTAACAGAGGCGACTTCAAAGTGTCGCTTGTCCTCGATCCCACTAGTACCCTTGGTGAGTCATGCCTCGAGATTACCTTTAGCGATCGGGTTTATCCAATTAGCGGCACATGTGAATTTAAGATAGGTGACGGCCCGTGGCGAACGCCGCATCGCTACAGTGGCAATGACGCACTCTATGCCTTTCGTAAAGACGAGAGCGGTGACGTTCAAGTTCGTCTCTATTCCGAAGGACGTTATGGTCGTGAGAAGGTCATTGGCCCTTTTCATTACAAACTGGACTACGACTACTGGAAGGTGCGTGCGACAGAGCACTCTGCAGAAGAATCCAAAACCGAATTTGACAAGAGTAAATTACTGCGATTTGATTCTCGTAACCATCGTTGGATGATTGCTGAAGCTTACTATGATCTTTTCCAGTTCCCACACGTTGCATTTATCGACAAGATACTATTCGGCACTGACCCTGCTCATCTTAACGAGATCGTCGAAATACGGACTTTCTTGGAATCTGCATCACGTAAGGAACGTGTTTTCGGTGCATATCGTAGCTCTACCGACTACGAAAAAGCTGCGATGTTGTTGCATGAACACGCGCAAAACAACTTTCCCGGCTCATGCTTGGAAGTCCGTACCGTTTATACGCAACTACGCTTTGTTGACGGTTCAACAAGTTCCGTGCAAAAGTTTTCCCGCGATCTTGCTATGTGGGAACGCCCGATGAATGCAGACCTACGAGATGAAATTGCTCTTGTTGCCTTAGAGAAGGCATTTGTGAAACAAAGCAACGAGGTGTGGCGACTTAATCCCAAGCTTCCACAAAAATGGGAAGAAGCGATTATGAAGATCGAATACGGTCACGACCCACATGACTTCAAAGACGCGATCTATTTTGGAAACACTGAAACGCAAAGATTAGATCGGTTGACGAAAAAGATTTATGCTGACCGAGACGTATTTCTTTGGCGCGTGGTATTTCGTGATCAAAAAGTATCCAGACCTGTGATTGGTTATACGAAACGATTAGACCTATTTTCAGGTTCCAAACTTCCTAGGATTTGGACATCGAATGATAATTACGAGGGTTATATCGAACCCTCGCACGTCCGACGGTTTGCACCGCCTATCAAAATCTTCGCGTGTGACCGCAAGGGAGAGACGGTCTTTCTTCTCGATGGCAATCAGAAATTTCAGGCGATGCATATCGATTCGGGAAAGTTACTTTTCGAGCGAATTGTACCAAATGATTTTTCTATAATCTGCTTGTCGCCCATCGGTGGCACTCTTCTGGTTTGTCAATTGTTGGACGCGAATTTGCAATATGAATTGCTGGACGCAGAAAATGGACAGCGCATTACATCCTGGGTTGCCGAAAATGCTGAGCATTGGGGCTATGATCCCCACGGTGACTTTCTCGTCGCAGGCTGGGTGCCAAATGGCATGCAGCTGTTTCCAAATCATGTTCACTTAACGCCATTTTACACCACTCTCAGGTCTGCGAAGACTGGTGACATTATACAAGGCCCAGGGACGAAACACCCATCACAATTCATTGGTTCATGTGGAGGCAAGCGTTACGTCACATACAATCGACCAAAGGATGAGATTGAAATTATTTCGGTTGGTAGAGATAACAATGCTGCAGCATCTCCCAAAACATTCAAGGTAACCACTCGAAGTTCGCCGGACGTCACAATAGTGTCTCGGGATGGATCAAAACTCCTGGTGTGCGACGGACACGAGCATACGGTGCAAGTCTTTGATCTTCTGAACATGTCCCGAATTTACTCTTGTTTTTCATATAATGATAATGATGGTACGGTGCCTATTTTTACGCTTGATAGTAAAGGCCTTGTTGTTCGCGACCAGACCGGACTTCATGTTGTGGACATCGATACTGGAGTCCACTTGCTGGAGTTTCCGAGAAACAAATACGACGTTGCAAGACTCTCGGAAGAGTTTAAATATGTTCCTAGAGCCACGCCCAGTCAATTATGCGCATTACGTGATCCTGATAATCCGACTGTAGCGATGTCTCCGCAAATGAAGGCCTCGTCACTTGACCTTGCCCGTCTAGGGATAACTTCCCTGGGAAGTGAATATATTGTTCGAAGCCAGCCCATTTACGGTGATCTTGGTGCCGTTATTGAACTCATCAGTTTTAAAAAACGCAAAATCTATCGATGCAGAGTTCCATTCGGACATCAGCCTATCGGGCATTGCGTCGCGGCAGATGGGGCAGCGGTGACTGGATACTCTCAAGACGGCATTATGTGGCAATGGCGCATCGATGATGAGAGTTAGTGTGCTTAAAATATTGCTTGTCACTCTTGTCACTGCTAAAAGTTTCAGGCACTATCCGTCATCATGATGGATCACCTGATTTTCGCGAATAGTTTTTCTGCCTCGCATGAGGTGAAATGACCTGTGCGGATTTCAAACTCATTGAAGCAATTCGTTGTTCCTGCCTGGACGCCTTCAACGACGCCATAAATTGTGGAGCTTCGCCATTAGCCAAATGTTGGAACGGCGACCCCTCACTGGTTGTCGCCTACAAAGCGAAGCGTCCCGACTACGCTAGGCGTTTGATTGCACTCGGTGCAGATCCGCACCAGATCAAAGACAAACGAGGCGATACCCTTCTGATCTGTGCAGCACGCACCGGCGACATCGGATTACTAAGCGTTTTGCTTGATGCGGAGGTCAATCCGAACGTGGTGGGCCAGAGGGAGAGAACAGCCATACACCATGCCGCAAAACGTGGATTTGATTACATCACTCGATTACTCATCGAAAGCAAAGCAAATATCGATGCAACCGACAACCACCGTCACGCTCCCCTTCATTTAGCAGCACGGCACGGTCATCCTGGTGTCGTACGCGAATTGCTCGCGGCATATGCGAAAACCGATGCCAAGAATCACACCAGCTACACCCCTGCTCATGAAGCCGCCGCGTCCGGGCACGCCGAGATTGCGAAACAAATTCTGAAACACGAACGCGTCCATCACGGAACACACGATTTCATTCTTTTGGTCGAACAGATATCACGAGTTGCTGAGCGTCACGATCATCATGAGGCCAGCAAAGATATCCAGGCATTCGCATTTGAATCCTGATCAGTCGCTCGTGCTTCGAATTGGTGAGACAACGCCAGACAGGATTCTCCGCGTTAACCTTGTCATTTGCCTGTCTTTTTCGATAACTGCGTGCGGGGCAGATCAGCCCTACTTCGCTGGCTGAGCAGTCATTCGTGAAGCCGACCAACATGCTAGCCCGAAGAGATTCAAGAGTAATGTGGATGGCAAAGTGATGGTTGAATTAGATCTCAATTCCCCATAGAAGGCTGTGCAGTGATGGGGAGACCGCACCGGGTGTGTTATCGTGATCTCGACATCGGTCCCCAACTCTCTTAAATCGCCCTTACACCCTAACGCCCAAATGCCGAGAACGAGTTTTCAATCATATTTGTTGATTGTGCCTCGTTGACCACGACTTTGTTCCAGTCCACTCCTCGCGTCAACGGACGATCATCTTTGAACTCAAGATCATTGCGGCTAAGGCCTTCAACGATGTGGGCGAGCCTTTTCGTAAGAGCGTCACCGGCAGGATCATTATCAAATGCTGCAACGATCTGAGCGCCCTGCCCCATCCGCTCGATCGCTGATTGGATCAACGCGGGTTGTGCCGGATTCATTTGACCTGAAAGCGAACCAACGCGAACGTCGTTGTTCTGTCCACGTTTCACTAAGTACGACAGGGCATCGAGGCCACTTTCAGCAAATGCCAAGACTCGATCGGATTTGGAAGCCGCCGACATCCAAATCCCCTTTCGTCCGCCCTTGCTGAACATGTTTACCCCTGGCCCTTTGATCTCGTAGCCGGTCAGGCATCGATCTTTGCTTCCCGAATCGTCAGGACATCCCCAGTGTGGAAACACAATCGATCCGCGTTTGGGGCAGTGGCGAACGCGATCGTAAAGGCGCTCCCCTTTGAGTAGGTCAAACGGAATCCCGCGAGTGTTGCAAAGGTAGGGATGCGGTTCGTCAATCGCATTGAAGTTCGAGTAGCGGGCCGCCACGCCGAGCAGGTCTGTTTGACTTGGCTTGATCTCGCTTGCGAAACGACCGCGATACGTCGTTTGCAAGTCGCTGACGTAACCGCCATCGAGATACGGACGAAGCAGTTGGCGTACCCTGCCCAGTGTGCATCCCCGTTCGATTATCTTTTGAGCGAAATCGATCGAGGTTCCGCTCGATGCCGGATCGTGAACACTACAGTAGATAAAATGCTTGCCGTTCTGCGAAACGATAATCTTATCGGCTCCATTAGACATGAGCACCGAGTGGCGTGTCGATTTTTTTCGATCAATCGTGTAGCCGTGAGCACTCGCGATGACACTCAGGTTCACTTTCTTGAAGGCTTCCAGTTCCTCGTTGCGATCCATATCTCCAAAATCTCCTACTGTTAAGTTATTCGCAGTCGACATCTGGCCAACGCAACAGAGTTGACTCGGTTATCTCGATCCCCTCCTCCTGGCTGAACCATGCCGTAGCGGGCCGTCGCGTATCGAATGTCCATTCGTATCGGGCGGTCACCCATGCGTGGTTCTCCCAGATTGCAAGGAGATCGCCCGCATGCACTGGCTTTTGATTTAAGAAATGCCGTGGGCCAGTCGATTCACGTTTGAGCTCGAGATGGTGAGTTTCTCCCGTGTTTTCCGGTGAAGTCGGATCGAGCGCATCACGTAGCCGGTCAATAGCCTCCAAGCCCCCTGCCCTAATGATGTTTGCAAATTCACCGATTCCTTGCACTGCGTCGCCGTCGAGTCCGAGAACGT